>Ga0209023_10002306_pt1 | contig 24119 bp, 28 predicted proteins | sample LakOneMetagenome_FD_187468 | JGI IMG/M metagenome (GOLD analysis project Ga0209023, IMG submission 187468) | Freshwater and sediment microbial communities from Lake Erie, Canada (SPAdes) (version 2) | ecosystem: Environmental > Aquatic > Freshwater > Lentic | place: Lake Erie, Canada... | reverse complement strand
AAAAGCCGAGGTCGTGCGTATATACTTGCCACCCGATGCGAACACACTGTTGTCGGTAATGGACCACTGTCTGCGCAGCCGTAACTACATCAACCTAACGATTGCCGGTAAACACGACAGTCCGCAGTGGTTGTCAATGGAAGAAGCGGTAGTGCATTGCACGCGGGGCGTTGGTGTGTGGGACTGGGCCAGCAATGATGATGGCGAGCCTGATGTGGTTATGGCCTGTGCCGGCGATGTCCCAACCCTCGAAACGCTGGCTGCTGTGTCGATTCTGCGCAAGTACCTACCGTCAGTTAAGGTGCGAGTGATTAACGTGGTTGACCTGATGCGCCTGCAGCCAAACACCGAACACCCGCATGGTTTGAGCGATCCGGAGTATGACGAACTATTCACGAAGGATAAAGAGATTATCTTCGCCTTCCATGGGTATCCGTGGCTGGTGCACCGGTTAACGTATCGCCGGGCCAACCGTAATCTACATGTTCGTGGCTACAAAGAAGAGGGAACCATTACTACCGCTTTTGATATGACGGTGCGTAACGAAATGGACCGCTATCACCTCGTGATGGATGTGATTGAACGTGCCCATATTGAAGGTGAGCAGGCGGTTAAGGTCAAAGAGTACATGGAAAAGAAGCTGATCGAGCATACCAACTACATCAATGCCCACGGCCTGGATATGACAGAGATCCTGGACTGGAAGTGGGAATCTAAGTAAGGAGACTGCTATGACTAAAACCGACTACAAAAAAGCATTCAAAGAATTCTATTCCGCGAAAATTAGCAAACCAACAGTGGTGGAAGTCCCGAAAATGAACTTCATCATGATTGATGGCAAGGGTGACCCAAACACCAGCCAGGAATATATTGATGCGATCGAGACGCTCTACCCAGTGGCTTACACAATTAAGTTCACCAGTAAATTCGCCGGTAATGATTTTGGGGTCATGCCGCTGGAGGGCTTGTGGTGGACGGAGAATATGGCTGATTTTAGCACAGAGGATAAAAGCAACTGGCAGTGGACGGCCATGATTATGCAGCCGGACATCATCAACAAGGTGTTATTTGAACAGGCCGTAGAACAGGTGAAAAAGAAGAAAAACCCAGTATCACTCGATAAGCTTCGCTTTGAAGCTTATGAAGAAGGGCGGGCCGCCCAGGTCCTGTATGTTGGGCCCTATGCCGACGAAGGCCCGGCCATCCAGGAGCTGCATCAATTCATCGAAGACCAAGGGGGCAAGCTCAAGGCGACCACTAAGCATCATCATGAAATTTATTTAGGCGATCCTCGCCGAGTCGCGCCGGAAAAACTCAAAACTATTATTCGGCAGCCTTTCTAGTTTTGTTATGAAGTCGCTCAGTTAGTCGCTTGTTTAGCGGGACTTCTTCAGATTCTCGACGCGCACCCGGGCTTGGTTGTTCTCGTTCTGACCCAAATACGTTACTTTTACTGTGGCTGATTCGTAAACGACAGTATCGTTAATGACTTCTCCATTTGATAGCTCTGGCTCGCCGTCATCAGGAGCTCGATCAGGCCGCATAATCAAACCCATACCCTTCACTCCTAAATCACGTCGCACCTGCAGGGAGCTGGTAGCGAAGCGCTTATTGACTGCTGTACATCTTAACGTGCGGTAGGTGCCATCTGCTCGTTTCTTGCTTGTTGTCAAAATCATATCTGGCGGGTAGGGACTTGATTCGTCTGTTACCTCGGTGCACTTAGCATCGCGCGGTGCCTGGAGGTCACGTTCCCAGCTAAAGTAGGTGTCATCAAGTAACAGTACCTTGGCTTCGCCCCGGTCAGCTTCGATATCAGACAAGGTGTATTCGCCGGAGTCGGGGTTTTTTATGACTTCGGTCACATCCAGCAAGCCAAGTCTATGCATTTCGGGCAGACTAAAATCTTCGGAGCCTTTGTCGTCGGAGTAACCCATAATCGAATTAGGATCATCTGCCTCGGCGCTTTTACAATCCTTGGCGAGCGGTAGGTTTGGTTCTGGGCAGGTTGCGAGATTGGCGTGCAACAGGCCAGCAGAGTGTCCTAGCTCATGCATGCTTGTGCGTCCCAAGTCCTTAAAGGCACGAGATGTCAGTATAGGTATAAGACCTTCATTAGAGTAGCCACCAACCATAACGTCGTCACAGCCCAATTGTTTTACAATTATGACATTCAAGGCGTTCTTATCGGTTTGGGGTTCGGCATGTTTGCGAATCATCTTAGATTGCGGTATATCTTTTGAATCAAGACAGTCTTTGCCGGTATCAAGCGTTGGTGTGATGGAAACGGTTATGGCTGCTGGGTTATACCGCCCATGGGTAGCTTCTTGTACATGACTGGCTGTCTGCAACATGAACAAGGGTTCCTGTTGTATAAGCTGGTCTGCCTTAGCAATCTCTTTTTCAAAAAGTGTTGCGTCTTCTGGGCTAGTCGTTTCGGTAGTCGGTACATAGATGACATTGAGTGTCGCGTTTGACTGAAGTAGCTTTAGGTACGACTCACCAACGCGAGTCGTGGAAGTGGTGGGTATCTTGGCTTCGGCTGGCGGAACAGTTACGCTCCACTCGCTTGGACGAGGCCTAGACTCGTGGCTATTCATGCCAGCACTACAGGCGAGTGTTGAGGCACTCAATGCAGCAACGGCGGCAACTTCAGCTAATCTATTCATTAAGATTATTTAAACATATTAACGGAGTTATCACAACTATAGCCAATTTCATAGCGTGCTAAAATACCTCAGTAATGAAAAATAGTTCGTTCAAATCATTGTGGTGGGTTATGTCGCTCCAGCTCAAGACTTCCAAAAAGTTTTTGGCCTGGAGTATTGTTTACAGTGTTTATGATGGTATTAGCTCGGTTATTACAGTTTACTTAGGTGCCAAGTTCTTAACCAGTGTTACAGCAATTGTCTTCCAGAAGGTCAGTGCGAGAGATGCCTACATGTGGTTGACACTACTGCTTGGCTTGCAGCTATTTGGGCTTATTATGAATAACATCAATGCGATTGTTGAGCGTCGGTTACAGCAACGCATGGAGCTTACCCTGAATAAACTGCTTATGACCAAGACCTACGAGTTAAGCCAAGAGCAGTTCGATGATGAAGAGTTTAATACAAAGCTTGGGCGAGCTCGTGACAGCCTTGGCTCGTTGTGGCGGATTGCCAGTCAGTTATCCTGGATGCTTTCGTCAGTCGTTCGTTTTGTCAGTGCTATCGGTGCTATCATTTTTGTCGCGCCAGGAGTTGGTCTCCTGATAATTATTACTGTCATACCGGTGACCTGGTTGCGAGTCAAGCAAAACAAGGCCTACGAAAAGGTCAATAAAAAAGTTGAGCCGATTGATCGTGTTTCTTACCGAACTCGTTGGATTATGATTGACCCCACCACCATGCCAGAGATTCGACTGATGAATGCTTTTAAACATTTGCTCAAAATCTGGAGCAGCAATTTGGTTAAGTCACAAGATATTGTTCATGAATCGGATAAAGAAATGATTCCTGTGGACCTGGGAGCGGAGGTACTGGAACCGATGGTATCATTCGGGGCTACATTGTACTTTTTGCACCTACTGGTCGCGGGCACAATTGGACTAGATCGATTTATATTCTTACGAGGTTTGTTGGATCAGGCCAGTGCGTCGGCCACATCAACCGTCAACTCGTTTCAACAGTTGCATGAAATATCAATTGATATGAACAATTTTAATGAGATATATCATACACAGCCAGCAATTGCCAACGGCCACCAGAAAGTCTCACGACCACTGACAATTGAGTTTAAAAACGTCAACTTTTCCTATCCGAGAAGTGATCGCTTGGTTCTAGATGATGCTTCGTTCACGATTGTACCTGGTAGCAAATTGGCACTTGTAGGTGAGAACGGTGCCGGCAAATCAACACTAATCAAATTGCTACTCAGACAGTACCTGCCAACATCTGGCACCATTACCGTCAACGGCGTGGACATAAAAGAAGTCGAACAAACCAGCTACTACGAAGCAATTAGTAACTTGAGTCAGGACTTCTTGATGGTTGAGCATCTGACCATCAAAGATAATCTCGAAATGGGTCTGGACCGAAAAGTTACTGACAAAGAACTAGACGAGGTAGCTGAAATGGTCGGTGCCACGAGCTTTATCAAGAAACTTTCACACGGTTACAATCAGCGTCTCGACCCATCTTTTGACGATGGAACTGGTTTATCGGGTGGACAAACTCAACGACTTGGCGTGGCGCGTTCATTATTACGACACGGTGACATCATGATTTTGGATGAACCAACCAGCGCGATTGATGCCAAGGCCGAATACTCCATCTTCAATAATATTTATAAGAATCACGGACTTAAAACTACCCTGATAGTTAGTCACCGTTTTAGTACCGTTCGCAAAGCTGACAAAATTATCGTCATGGAGAACGGCAAAATTATCGAATATGGATCCCACGAAGAGCTACTAGAATACAGTGGTCTTTATAGAGAGATGTTTGAGCTCCAGGCCGAAGGCTACAAGTAACTATGCTTTTTTAGCTGTGATGTTGACCATCCAAAAGACGCCAAACTTGTCGATGCACATGCCAAAAGTGTCACCCCATGGTGCTTTGGTAAGTGGTTGCTCTTCTTTGCCACCTGCAACCAGCTTTTTGTAGTAGCCGGTTAGCTCGGCTTCATTATCGCCACTGAGTGAGATGCTCATGTTGGTACCTGGGATATACTCGCGCATACCGGTGACGCTGTCAGCAGCCATTAAGGTGATACCGTTGTCGGCTACCAGCATGGCGTGCATCACGCCGTCGGGCTTCACGCCGTGATCAGTCATGCCTGATTCACCAAAGGTAGAGATGTCTAATTTACCGCCAAAAACGGTTTTATAAAATTCCATGGCTTCGCGGGCGTTATCTTTAAAACTGATGTACGGGTTGAGCTTGGATTGCATGCGTTTCTCCTCGGGTTATGTTCATAGGTAAGTATACTATTGGTCGAGCGCTTCCGATAGCTCTAGTAACTTTGTGGTCGTATTCCAGGTTCGAATCGTCATCGACTTATAGGCTGGCGTGCCAACGATTTTACTCAATCGGCTTTTGGTCCGTTTGACGCTGAGACGTTGCGAGTAGATAACCCCATCGCCCGGCCAAACTTTATCGACACCTTCGCGGGGCGCAAAGACGGCCATAGCGTCAGTAGGCTTAATATTCATCAGAAAAACAGTGTCGCTGTGATACTTGGCGGGCTGCTCACCAAAACCTACCGGTTTTTTATCGACGACGGCTTGGAGTTGTTTGTGAGACAGAACTAAGACTTTGATACGTTCACTATCTAGTTTGAAGGTTGTCGGCAATGCTTTTTCAATCGTTTCTTGTACAGCATCGGCCGATTTATTAGATGTAATAATTGCGTTACCGCTAGCAATATAGGTCATCACGTTCGAAAAGCCCAGGTGCTCTAAGCACTCTTTGAGGCTTGCCATGGCAATTTTGTTTTTGCCGCCAACATTGATGCCTCGAAACAGGATGACATATGTACTCATAGCTCACAGTATATCAGCCACGTAACCCTTCAAAACGTTGTATTTCTTATACTGATTATGGTAAAATTAGACTATAATTGTACTTTTGTGGTGCTAAAGAGAGGGACGCGCGTCCAGAGGTAGCCGAACATTGACTACCTCGCGCACAAATAAAAAAAGAATGAAACAACTACGAGCACTCCGATACATTGCCTGCATAACGATATTTGTCATGGCTTTGGTTTTCGTATTGCTGCCACAGTCTGTACGTGCCTACACTCCAACTGACGCACCCACCTATATTAGCCAATTTGGTAGCGCTGGCACCGGTGATGGCCAGTTTAATACTCCTTATGGCATTGCTGTTGACTCGCATGACAACCTTTACGTTGCTGATCGAGTGAATAACCGTATCCAAAAGTTTGACTCCAACGGTAACTTTATAATGAAGTTTGGTAGCGCTGGGACAGGTAATGGTCAGTTCAGTAGTCCCCGTGGTATTGATGTTGATAGTAGCGGCAACATCTACGTGGCAGATACGAGTAACCATCGTATCCAAAAGTTTGACTCCAACGGTAACTTCCTCATCAAGTGGGGCAGCAATGGGACGGGTAACGGCCAATTTATTAGTCCCAACGATATTGCTATCGATTCAGCAGGTGGTGTTTACACGACAGAAATTGGGGCTCGTGTTCAGAAGTTCGATTCCAATGGTAATTTTATTTTCAAATTTGGTAGTGTCGGATCAGCTAATGGCCAATTCTCGGGTCTGGCTAGTATTATTATAGATCCAGTCGGCAATATTTTGGTTGTTGATGGCAATAATTCCCGTATCCAAAAGTTCGATTCCGGCGGGACGTTCTTGTCTAAGTTTGGATCATATGGTTCCGGTGACGGCCAATTTAATAACCCTAATGCGGGTTATATGGTGCTCGATGTGTACGGCAACATTTACGTTTCGGATACATATAGTAGCCGAATAGAAAAATTTACCTCAAGCGGTAGCTATCTCGCACAATTTGGTAGCTTTGGTACTGGTAATGGGCAATATGACCGCGCGACCGGAATGGCTATCGACTCAACTGGGGCTATTTACGTGGTGGACTTTGGACATAGCCGGATTCAAAAGTATGCTTATCCTCCGACCGAAGCGCCTGTTACGGGCACGGACGCTGTTATTGAAGTGCCCAGTATGGTTGGTGTTACTTCCAGTCAGTCGGTCGCCGAAAATGCGTTACAAGGACAAGATGCTAGTAATGTGTACCCGCTCGGCTTGGTGGACTTTCGTTTGACGGTTCCGTCTGGTTCAACGAATGTCGTAAGTTTAACGTTTGAAACTAATCTGCTGCCGTCAGCAGTGACCGCTCGGAAATACAAAGCCTCAACCAAGGCTTACATTACCGTACCCGGTGCCGCAATTACCGAGACAACACTAAATGGCCATCATGCGCTAAAAGTAACTTACACTATTACTGACGGTGGGGTGCTTGACGACGACGGTATCGTTAACGGTATTATAATTGACCCTGTGGGTTTAGCCGTCGTATCAACGCCCGCCACCGAAGCGGCGCTATTAGCAGACACCGGAATCAATAATAGCCAAGGTTTACTTATTGTTGATACGCTGGCTGGTTTAGGGATTGCCATGATTATCCTGACGGCCCGACGAACCCGTCGTCGACCCTACACCCGAGTATCCTAATTGTTGCCGCCTCGCCAATATGGTAATCTAAACATAAGCGTAAACACCTAAACAAGGACATAATAATGGGTAAGAAAATATCTGGGTTCATACTTCCAGGATTATTTATATTGGCGTGGATTTTTGCTTTGACTGGATCGGTTGCTCCCGGCGCCGTAGCCGGTGAAGCTACGTCAGTCGGCTACATCCGGTGGCTTTTGTACTTCGCTGGTTATGTGTTTGTAATGTCGTCAGTCATGCACTCCGTGTTTGCCAATAAAATGGCAGCCTCAATTGGTTGGAAGACCAATGGCTTTCAGTACGAAATAGCCGCCGTATCACTTGGACTCGGCCTCGGCTGCTTCTATGCCACCTACCACGGGCTGGAGGCATGGGTAGCAATCTCGTTACCGGTTATCTCATTCCTATTCCTGGCTGGCCTGAACCACCTCAAGGAAATCATTAAAGAAAAGAACTACGCGCCAAATAACACCATGATTTTGGTCTGGGACTTTGGTCTACCGATTTCTTTGGCAATACTTCTAAGTGGCATGGTGAAGTGGTAACAAGATGATGACGAAAGTTCGCTGGGCAATTTTATTGGCAATCGCAATTACCGATGTCTATGTTGTCAAGAACTCAGCTCTGTCATTTTTGGTTTTCTTGTTGCCAATTGCTTTCGTGACCTTGCATAGCTTTAAGCTGTTTGGGAAAAAGCACACGGCAGTTATGTTTGCCACGATTATTCTGGTGTCCTTTGCGGCGGAGTATATTGGTGTCCATACCGGTAAATTGTTCGGGCTCTACTATTACAACCCCAGTAGCACCGTGAATGGCTTTTTATGGGGTGGCGTGCCGCCGTTAGTGACCTTTAGCTATATCTCAATGGGTTACGTTTGTTACGTTATGGCCCGCATCATCTTCAACGCCCATGGCAAGATTAAGGGCGCGCCCTTAGTTGGCGTCCCGGTTTTGGCGGCAATGTTGATGACAATGTGGGACATGAGCTTTGATCCAATTGCTTCTTATGTACACAAAATCTACACCTGGTACGCTGGTGGCGCCTACTTTGGTGTCCCATTCCGCAATTTTACGGGTTGGTTTATCGAGAGTGTGGTTTTCTTTAGCCTGATTACCATCTATCTGAATGTATTCGCTAAGGCCAAAGACTTTCTCAAAAAACCAGGCAAGTTGTTCTTGTCAGAAGTTATCGTCTTGATGGCCGCCAACGCCTTTGGCACGATCTCAAAAGAATTTCACAATCCCACAGCAACGCAGCAGGCGATGGCATTGGTGGCATTATTCGGGATGGGTATTCCAATATTAATTGCATCGGTTCGTTTGATGCAGCAAAGATCATAAACAATGACCAAAAAGCATAGCTTCTTTAGTCACCACCGCCATCTGGCACACTGGCTGCTGGCCATCGCCATTGTTTTGGCTGTCAGTTTGTCGATTTTTCTTACCTTAGCTGCGCTCACTCAACTCAAAGTAAGGCACCAACAAAAGGTCTTGCAGCCGTTTTATGATACGACTGGATTGAGTACGACTGGCCCAATTGGTGAAGTTGTTCGACGTGAGCCATTGAACCTGACGGTTGATGGGGGTAGTGGCCAACGAATTCTGTATCGAACCCAAAAGGCCGATGGTTCGGTAACGTTCACATCTGGAATGGTATTTATTCCAAATGGAACGACTGACAAACCGCGACCAGTGGTGGCTTGGGCTCACGGCACGGTTGGCATGGGTGATCAGTGCGCGCCATCGCGGACACCGAACCCGATGAAGAATATTGCCTGGGTTAGCGAAATGCTGAAGCAAGGCTGGGTGGTCACAGCGACTGATTACGCGGGGTTAGGCACGCCTGGCACCGAAGGCTACCTAGTGGGAGGTGATGAAGCTCGGGATGTCTTAAATAGCGTGCAAGCATTAAAATATATCCCCGAAGCCAATGCCGGCACAACATTTGCGGTGTGGGGTCATTCGCAAGGGGGCCACTCGGCTCTATTCACTGCCAACCAAGTTAGTCAGTACGCGCCGGGTCTCAAGTTGGTTGGGACGGTGGCATCAGCGCCAGCCGCCGAGCTTGTACCGTTGCTTAGTGAAACTGCTGGTACGGCTATCGACTGGGTAATCGGCCCCGAAGCTATGGAATCATGGTCCGCCGCTCAACCTGGCTTAGACGTATCGTCGGTCACTACGTCGGTTGGCTATAATAACTACAAACGAATCGCCAATAAGTGTATTGAGTCAGCCGCCTTGGAAGGTATTGTCCGAACCAAATTCCACCAGGAATTCTTTAACGCCAGTCTGACCACTTCGCCATCCTGGGTGGCAATGGCAAAGGCCCAAACTGCTCCGATTCTGGATTCAAGCCAGCCATTGATGGTAGCCGAAAGCCTGACCGACCAGGTGGTTCTGCCAAACACTACCGCACTGTATATTCAAAAGGCGTGTGCCGCCAAGTCCAACCTGACCTCGTTGTGGCTGACGAATGTTGGACACATTCAACTGTCGAGTACGATTGCGCCTGATGTGATTGGATGGATAGGTGATCGATTTGCCGGTCGACCAACCAGTCCGACTTGCGCCCAGCCACTACCGATTGCTCCGGCGGGATCATAGTACGCTAACGTTTGCTAAACGTGCGCTTGGGATAGTTGTTGGTTTCGCGCAACCAGACGTGCAATAAGACAATCGCCCACATCCGATAGGGTTGCCATTTGTTAGCAATCGCCACCATTGACTCCACGCTGGCATCCTCAGGCAGGCTATAGGCAGTCTTAATAGCATGAAAGGTCATGTCGTCTTTGGTGAAGCCGTCTTTAATGCCAACACCACGGTATAAAATACCTTGCGAAAAGAAGGCTCCAATTCCCGGTAGGGTTTCTAGCTCGGCCAGGGCATCGGCTTCGGGCATACTGCGTAAGTGCTCGCGACTCAGCTTGCCGTCCAAAGCGGCTTGGGCGACGGCATGTAATCGGGTAATCTTCGTTTCATTCAAACCCTTGATGCTATCAATTCTTAGGAGTACTTCAGGGGCCGGAAAAGCCGCGAACGTCTCTTCGCCAACTTTGATTTTTGCACCATGTTCTTGGGCCACTGTGGCGCGGACTTTGCGTGCTTGAGCAATCGTTATGCGATGCCCAATTATAAAAGCTGCAGCGGCTTCATAGGCGCTATGGAACAAAGTTGGGCGCATGTACTTATATTTTTCTTGAAGATCCAAGATGAATGAATCTTTTTTACCAATCGCTTGCCAGTCACTGCCATCCTCATCCAGCGACATCGCCGCCAAGGCTTGTTGAAGCGCGGCCTCAGCATTGCCGTCACCATAGATGGCAATTTCTACGTTATCTTTAGTTGGTTGCGTGAGCGTGACGGCTACTGAACCAGACCAATCCTCGACCGGAAATGTCATCACAATGGTATTTGAGTTATCGGATAACGTTGGCCAGCCGTTGAAGTACTGATTCTGGTGTAATAAATCGAATGAGCCTTTGGGCGTAACGGTTTGCATCGTTAGTCTAGTTAGCGGCCTTACGTCGGAATAAGAAAGAGGCAATAGGTATACTGACAACTAGCAAGCCTAAGCTCCAGGCTACGGCCAGCCAGCCGTAGTTACCAATTGGCACATCGAGCATCAGGGCACGAACGGCATTTACAACTTGGGTGATAGGCTGGTTTTCGGCAAACATGCGTAAATACTTTGGCATGCTGCTGGCTGGCACAAAGGCACTACTGGCAAAGGTCAACGGGAAGATGATGACGAAGGTTAGCCATTGGACAGCTTCGACGCTTTTAGCGAAGACGCCAACGATAGCCATCATCCAGGAGAAGGCCAGGGTGAAGAGAATTAAAATCCCCGCTATCATTAACCAGTTTTTAAGGCTGGCGCTACTGCGGAAACCAATTATCAGACCAGTTAAAAGCATGACGGTTGTTGAAATGGTGTTACGAAACAGATCCGAGATGATGTGACCATTTAAGACGGCGCGGTTTGACATGGGCAGGGAACGGAAGCGGTCAACAATCCCTTTCTGCAAATCATTACAGATGGCTACAGCAGTCGTGGTCGAGCCAAAGGCAACCGTCTGGACGATAATGCCGGCCATCAAGAAGTCTAGGTAACTGACGCCGGGCGGCAGGGATTTATCAATGGCACCACCAAAGACGGCAGCAAATAAAACGAGGAACATGATTGGCTGGAAAAAGGCGCCGAGCAACTGATCGGTATTACGAATAATGTGCGTACTACTGCGACGCACCATTATGAGTGAGTCAACGAACGAAAGTACGAACTTAGGTTTTTTGTTGAACTGAAGTGTCGTGGCCATCTATTTTCTCTTCCCTTTTTTGGCTGGCTTATCTGCTGTGTCAGCCTTTGGCTTTTGCTTACCGGTTAACGACAGGAACACATCGTCAAGGGTTGGTTTGTGCACTTCCATTAGGTTAATCGGCACCTTGGCGGTGGCTAGTTTATCGAGGACATCTTTAACGTCACGATTGATGTCACCAATAACGAGGCTAAGACTGGTTTGCTGCTCATTAGCATCAACTTTAATGTTTCCAAGAGCGGCTTGGGCGGCCTTTAGGGCGACAGCGTCTTTAAAGGTTAGTTCCAGGCGGTCTTCGCCGATTTTACTCTTCAATTCAGTGGCCGTACCTTGGGCGATGACCTTACCTCCATCAATCACGATAATTTGGTCAGCCAGTTGGTCGGCTTCTTCCAGATACTGGGTAGTCAGCAGGATTGTCGTGCCGTTGGCCATTAGTTTTTTAATAATGTCCCACATGGCCAGGCGGGAGCGCGGGTCAAGACCGGTGGTTGGCTCGTCTAAAAAGATAATCGGTGGTGTAGCAATTAAACTGACGGCTAGGTCCAAACGGCGACGCATCCCACCGGAGTAGGTTTTAGTCGGTCGGTCGGCGGCTTTAACCAGGTCAAATTCTTTTAATAGTTCATCGGCCCGAGCTTTGGCGCTCTTTTTGGTCAGACGGTAGAGGCGGCCCATCATAACCAGGTTTTCACGGCCGGTTAGCAATTCATCAACCGCGGCCGATTGACCAGTCAGACCAATAACGTTCCGGACCTTATCGGCCTCGTCGGCAACATCGAAACCAGCGACCTCAACCTTGCCAGCATCATACTTAAGAAGTGTACTTAATATGCGAACGGTTGTAGTTTTACCAGCGCCGTTGGGTCCGAGCAAAGCTAGCATAGTACCGGGGGCAACCGTAAAGTCCACACCACGCAGAACCTGATTTGTGCCGTATGACTTGGTCAGCCCACTAACTTTAATAGCGTATTCATTTTTATCCATACCTAAAACTATATCACGTAACAGGGGAGTTTAGCGTTCGTAAGTTTGAGCTGCGGAGGTAAAGTTGGCAACTTCGGCTGGTGTTTTGCCAACAAACTTCTCAACTTTGAGCTTTTCTCCGGCCTGGACCTGGAACATGATCGTGCCAACGCTGGCCCCCGAAGTGTCGGGATGCATGTTTTTAGTGTAACCACTGCCAATACCCATTGGTGCTGAGCCGGGAGGGCTAGTGTAATTCAGTTTAACGAGTTCAACCTTTACCATACCGTCACTGGCTGTAATCTTAGCAGGGTTAAAGGAGCCCTTAGCCGCAAACTGGGCTGCCTTATCTTGCCAGTTGCCGATTGAAACATCGGTGTAGGATGGGTCAATATAATCAGGTACCACCGAAAGGTGTCCGTCCCAATAGCGGTCCTGGCTGGCGCCACTATAGCCATTGGTGCCTTCACGGAACCAGGTTCCAACTAGTTTGCCAGCTTGGTCGTAATCAATCTTCCCGCCAACTGGTGGTACGGTGCGTAAACTTTTAGCTTCGAGCTGAGACTTAAGTGCTCCGGTGTAGAAATCGAACGGACTAACGGTATGAATTTTCCAAGATTCACCAATGTACAGTTTTGGTGAGATAAAGCCAGATAGCTGCTTGCTGGTATCAATCGGTGTCCAGTCAAAGGTGTCGCCGCCAATATAGCCAACCGTGTCGCCGGCCTTAAGATCAATCGAGACTTTTTTAGATTCACCACCGCTCAAGCCTTTGGCTTCCTCGGCCAGCTTGCCTTCGAGCTTGTGAATGTGGATGAAGATAGAGTAATAGCGACAACTAAAGGAAATGGTTAGACGGTGGTCTTCGGGAGCGAGCTGGGTGCCGCTGCGGTCGCCAATGTATTGATCTGGCATACGACTGACATCAACAATGGTACCGTCGGCTGGCATCAGGACGGGGTAGGTGTTGTCTGGTACGCTGCGGTTCATCGGGCCAACGTAGACGTGGTCGGTAGGGGTGACGTGGCCATCAAGCATGGCACCAAGCGGGCGAATGTAGCCCAAGTCACTCATCTTGAGTGGCCCTGAAGTAAAGTTGACATCACGTTCTTTACACTGGCTCTTGTACTGGTCGACAAAGCTGGTAGTATTGCCTCCGCCACCACTGTTTTTCTCGTTCTTGGGGCCGCCACCTTTCATGACCTTCATGCCAGCAAAGCCGATGACAGCAATGATTACAATTACTAAGGGCAACACCCAGAGGTGGAAGCCAGACTGATTGAGTTTTTTCATTTTTATTTTCCGCTTAAGGTTAACTTAATTTGATTATACACCCATTTGGTATGATAGGGAGGATGAATATACTTGCTTCTGCCCAGGCCGCCCAGGCTCACAGCTACGCTGTACCGTGGTTTATGTATGCCATGGTGGTGGCTGCTTTGGTGATCTATGCCATTATTGAGGCCCGTCACACGAAAGACGATCACGAAATTGACTTTAAAGAATCCGTTAAGTGGTCAATTATTTACGTGTCGGCCGCTTTGCTGTTTACCATCCCGGTGTTTTTCTTTATTAGTCCCCAGGCGAGCGGTGAGTATCTGGCGGCTTGGGCGATTGAAAAAGCCCTCAGCCTCGATAACTTGTTTGTGATGGGGATGATTTTTGCTAGTTTTGCGGTGCCAGCAAAGCTCGAGCGGCGCATGCTGAATTACGGCATTGCCGGGGCCATCGTTTTCCGTCTGATTTTTATCATGGCTGGCTTTGAGCTGCTGAAACGGTTTGAATGGGTGAGTGTTATTTTTGGGCTTATCTTGCTGCGGGCCGCCTGGAAGGCCTTTCAGGAGGCCCGCGGTGGTCACCAGATTGAGGATGAAGTTGATATGGCCGATCGACGGGAATGGGCCTTGATTACCAAGCTGTTTCCGATTCATCCCAAATTTGTTGGCCACCAGCTGACCACTAAAATAAATGGCAAGCGCATGCTGACATTAATGGCCGCCATTATCATTTTGATTGAACTAACCGACATTATTTTTGCGGTCGACAGTGTGCCGGCCGTCTTGGCGGTGAGCCCAGATAGGTTCATTGCCTACTCAAGTAACGTCTTTGCTTTGCTGGGTCTACGGGCACTATTCTTTGTCTACCAGTCGGTCGCGGATAAATTCTGGGCGCTAACGTGGGCGCTATCGGGTATTCTGGCCTGGATTAGCTTTAAGATGATTGCCGCACCGTTGGGTGTGCACATTCCGGTAACTATTAGCTTGGCCGTCTTGGCGATATTCTTATTTGGCAGTGTGGCGATTTCGTTAATCTGGAAACGCCAAATGCCTGAGCACACGGTCCACAAGCCCTATCAGGATTAAACTTTTTGGAAGAAAACGAGCTTGTAGCCGTCGGGGTCACGAACTACGAATTCACGCCGTCCCCAGGGCCAGTCTTTTGGTTGGCCAGACGGTTTTAGGCCCTTAGAGACTAATTCTTTATAAGCTTCGTCGACATCATCAACGCTGATATAAACAAACTGGCCGGCACCTTTGTTACCAAGCTTGGCTTCTTCTTGAAAAGCGGTGGGGTGTTTGTCGTCCATGCGGACAAATTCTATCCAGAACCAGTTCAGGTAGACTTTGAGATAGTCAGCCTCGTGCGTATCAATACGAAAGCCCAGGGTTTCGTAAAAATCGGCGGTGGCAGCGATGTCAGATACCAAGTAGACGACGCCAGAAATACTTTTTAGCTTCATAGTTGTATGCCCTCCTTATTCATTTGAGTATAACGCAACTAATGGGGACGCACAAAAGTGAACCAGTAGGCCCAGACGTAGGCGCCACTGACAAAAAAGACGCCAGCGAACATCCAGCGGCGGTAGGTCTTTTTGTTGAGATCAAGTACGTAAACAGCGACCGTCGACAGCAGAACGCCCGGGAAGACCGGACAAAAAAAGCCAAACAAACGGATACCATGTTTATCGATTAAAACCCGTGCCTTCAGGACCTTCTTATTATCTTCGCCCTCTTCAAAAACTGTGACGACCTTCTTACTGACGCGGTGTTTGCTCATTTTGTTACGAAAGCGCTGGTTTGTGATCCGTTCGCCGATATAAATAACAACTATAGCGGAGAGCAATGAGCCTAGCCCGTTGCCCAACCAAACAATCAGCGGTGAGCTGTTGATAGTAAAACTAATGGGGATAGAGGCACTGCCGACCACGATGCAGAGAACGGCAATCTGAAGTATATTTCTGATCATTAACAATCATTATTACGGCAAGCTGCCTAAAACTCAACTAAACAGGGTTTGGTATACTGAGGTAAGAACGTTTCCACCTAATGTAAGGAGAATACCATGTTACAAGACGCACATAGCTTTAGTGGCTTCTCAGTTAAAGATCAAGCTCGTGCCAAAGAGTTCTACAGCCAGACGCTGGGCTTAAAAGTTGATGAGGATAAAATGGGTCTGACGCTCAAGTTGGCCGATAATCACGATGTCTTTATCTATGCCAAAGATGACCATGCGCCGGCTAGCTTTACGATTTTGAATTTTGTGGTTGATGATATTGATGCCGCCGTTGACGAGCTCAAGGCCAAAGGCCTCAAATTCGAAAGCTACGATTTTGGGAATGGTGCTAAGACCGATGGCAAAGACATTATGCGTGGTCTTGCCGCCAACCAGGGCCCCGACATTGCTTGGTTTAAAGACCCAGATGGCAATATCATGGCAGTCCTCCAAAATGAATAACACCAGCCGCTCCTGGTACCTTAACTGGATTAACGCCGCCCTACGGTTTCTAAAGTTCATCGTCCTCGCGTTATTGGCCGTGTTGGTCTATAACGTGTTGCTCGAAAAAATCCTGACTCGCCAAGTCCACATCTTTACCTATATTTTGTTCTGGTTGTTTACGGCTTACGTGGTATTGCCACGCGTCAATCGTCGTTTAGCCAGAATTTACGTGCCTGATTATTTTATTGGACGAGCTCGAACCAATGACGGCCTGCTGGGTGACCCAATTAACTTGGCCCTCAATGGTGAACAGCAAGCGATTGTTGACTGTATGCAAGAGGCCGGTTGGACGTTGGCCGAAGATTTGAATCTGCGCTCCTCACTGAAAATGATTGTGGCCAGTGTGTTTGGGCGGTCGTATCCCAACGCGCCGGTTTCTTCTTTATTCTTGTTTGGTCGCAAGCAGGATTTAGCTTTCCAGCGCGAAATTAATCGTAATCCACGCAAACGTCATCATGTGCGTTTTTGGAAGACTCCTGATAACTGGTATTTGCCCGGCGGTAATACGGCCGACTGGCTGGGCGCAGCTACTTATGATAAAAATGTTGGTCTATCGCTGTTTACTGGTCAGATCACACACAAGATTAACGCCGACGTCGATCGTGAGCGTGATTTCGTCGTCAGCACCATGCAGGACACGGGCAAGACCCATACCAAGATTATCGAACACTTTACGACCAGCTATCACGCTCGCAACGGCGGTGGCGACCGAATGCACACCGATGGTTCCTTGCCATTTGTGACACTTAAGGACGGCAATGCCTAAGGCCGAACTGATTGTTCTCTGCGACCAAGCTGGTAATCCGACCGGCACGGCTGAGAAGCTAGCGGCTCATAACGCCCACACCCAAATACACCGGGCTTTCTCGTGCTATCTGTTTAATCAAAAAGGCCAAATTTTGCTTACCCAGCGGGCGGCCGTTAAAAAAGTCTGGCCAACCGTCTGGACCAACTCTTGTTGTGGTCACCCTGCGCCAGGAGAGTCGGATGAGGCCGCCATGAGCCGCCGGCTTGAATACGAGCTTGGTATGTCGGCGGAGCAGCCGGTTTGTATACTGCCGACCTATCGGTACAAAACGCCGCCGTACAAGGGCATTATCGAACACGAGTTTTGTCCCGTCTATGCGGCTCGAACCAAGGTTGAACCAGCACCTAATCCGGATGAGGTTGATGACTACCGTTGGGTAAGCTGGCCCGAGTACATCCGGTTACTCGAGCACGATACAACCGACCAATATTCCTGGTGGGCGAAGGATCAGCTGAAGCAACTGAAGACCAATCCACTACTCAAACCGTTCTACCAATAACGCGGGCATAGAAAAAGACCGGGCTGCAGACCCGGTCTTTTGATTTTGTTTTGGTTAGAACTGAAAACTATTTATTGAACGTTTCCGGCGCCAGCTAGGATGCCGACGGCTACAGCAGTCTGATCGTGTGAATCAGTGGTTGAAGTGTTCGTGTTAACAGCAGTGTTTGTAGTGGTGTTAGTAGTTGTGCTGTTGTCGCTGTTGTTAGTGTTGTCGGTGAAGCTGTTGTTGCTTGCGACAGTGTTGTTACTTGCAACGGTAGTGGTATTTACGCTGTTGTTGCTGTTGTCGCTTTGATCGCGGTTATCGCTCTGGTCGCGGCTGTCGTTGAAGCTGCCCATGATAGCGGTGTAACGGTTCTTGTTAACGGTTGAGTTAGATGTGTTAGTGGTGTTAGTCGTGCTTGTTTGAGAGTTGTTGAATGAACCAGAGATTGAACCAGCACCGGCTAAGCCATACAGACGGCCAGCTGGGCCACCCATGCCGGCAACACCTACGACACCAGCAGATGCTTGTGCGCCTTCGGAGTCAGCAGGAACGGTGCAGCTCGTTGCGCCAGCGACTGAAGCGACTGGAGCGCTGATTGACTGCGCAGTTGTAGCAGGACTTTGGTTGTTAGTAGTCATAGCCTTGGCAACATCGCCACGTACGATACTTGATACAAGCACTGTTGAAATGACAATTGCCGAGACGACAGATACGAACATTATCAGAGCCATAGTAATGAGCTGTTTGTTTTGGTCGGTTGCAGATTGCATCTGAGCCATAGTTTTATCCCCCAATTATTTAAATAAACTCGCTGTCGCGTACCCTCACAGTTCGTGACCTAGTTGGTACTATAGTCTTATGAAGCTTATATTTAAATTGTAGTTTTTACTGCATTACAAATGCGTGATATAACAGGGGTATCAGTATATTTATGGTGGATTACTCAGCTTAAATTAAGCGATTTTGCTGTTGGGAATGCCGCGTGACAATAAAATTGATAGCGCGGCAATAGCGATTAAAAAGAAAATTGCTTCCTTCAAACCAGCTAATTGAGATTCTTCATAAATTGTCGCTACATTGTTGGCTTCCTGCTGGCTCAGGCCCTTTGAAGTCGCGTAGCTGGAAACTTCACTGGCTGGCACAATCGCCACACCGCTTTGCGACTGCTGGGCGATGTGTGACTTTATATCAGTCGGTAAATTGCTCTGCTCGATACGGCTAATAAAACCGCTCGTCAGTGAGACCACCAAGACTGACCCAATGATGGCCGTACCCAACGACGAGCCGAGATTTTGGAAGGTGCCCGACATGCCACCAACTTCATTAGAGCTACTGACATCAACGGCTGACATAGTGATATTACCGATTTGTGAAGCTAGTAAGCCCAGCCCCGCGCCCACACTGAACATGGCCGCAGCAAAGGCCAGGCCAGTTAGTTCTGGGTCGACCGCAGCCAATAAGGCGATCGAACCGAATAATAATAGGAGCTGGCCAATCCGAATGATTCGTTTGGGTGTGTATCGCTTAACCAGGCGAGAGCCGGCTAAGGACGCCAGGATGAGTGCGACTGACAGAGGGAAGATTTTAATACCCGTTTGCAGCGCATCCAGGCCAATCACCATTTGCAGATAAATCGGAATGATAAAGAAGACGGCGGCGGTGATGGCATATTGCGAGCCAAGAACTGCCAGACCGGATCGCAGTGGCACAATCTTGAGCATCGAAACACGCAGTAAGGGGTTACGCTTAGCTTCTTCGAGCATAACCTGGCGATCGTAGAATAGTTTTAGAACAATCAGCCCGCCCAATATTAAGTAGGCGACCAGCGAGATGCCAAGTGGTGCGATTTCGTGGCCAGCGATGACTGGCTTGGCAATTGGTTGGACTAAGCCCCAGACCTTGGCCTGCAGCATACCGTAAACAACCAGGGTTAAGCCGGCGGCCGACAAAACCGCGCTGGCTTTATCGATAGACAACTTGGCTGGCTTGCTCTCTGCTTTAAAGCGACGGGCGGCGATGAGCACCATAACCATCACAATCGTTTCGGCCACAAACACGTAGCGCCATGATAAGTAGGTGGTCATAAAGCCACCAATCAGCGGGCCGGCCGCTGCCGCCATCCCACTGACGCCACCAATAACGGCGAAGGCGGTCACCCGATCTTTACCTTTGTAGGTAACGGCAATCAGGGCAGCGATAGCCGGGATGACGAGTACGGCGCCCAAGCCTTCGATAATTGACCAACCCAGAAACAGTGTGGTGATGTTAGGACTAATTGCAGTGAGGAGAGAGCCGATCCCATAGACAATCGAACCGATTGTAAAGGCGCGCATCAGGCCCCACTTACTACACAGCTTGGCACCGATGAGCATGAGGGCCGCCATGGTAAGGGTGTAAAACGTGATGGCCGTTTGCATAGCCGTAACGGTGGTGCCAAGATCTTTAACGACAGTTGATATCGAGACGTTCATGACGGTACTATCGAGTACCATCACGAATTGGGCGGCTGCTAGGACAATTACGACAAGCCATTTCTTCATAGTGGCAGTATATACTACCCCCACAAGGCAATGTACAAAAATGTAAAATATCGGGTTGCTATCCGGTTTGGTTTAGCCCAAAATGTAAGTAGACAGAACAACCAAGGAGGCCGCCATGTTTGCAACAACAATACTAGGATATACACTCAATGTAATCTGGTCCGTAATAGTACTTATGATTTGGATTGCCATAGCCTTTTGGCCGGCACGTGTCGCAGGCAGGAAGGGGCATAGCTTTTTGGGCTATTTCATCTTCAGCCTCTTCTTTTTCCCTCTAGCGCTTTTGATTGCGTATCTTGCACCCAATCGTTCCGGTAGCTCACCAAGTACACCAGTAGAACAGTAAATCTAAAAAAGGAGGCAATATGCGAGGACCAATAGACTATATTATCGTAGGATTCGAAGGCAATAAATTTGATGGTAGCATCCTCAAGGCTTTGAGTGAGGCAATTGATAGCGGTGTGATTAGTTTAGTCGCGCTATCTTTAATTCAAAAAGATGACAAAGACGTGGTTACTATTTTAGACATCACGAGTGCGGGTGATGATTACATGCTCGAATTTGCTCAGAAATATCCGTCCGACAATAAACTTGTTACGCAAGATGACATAGATGAAGTCGCTGATTTGGTTGAGGCTAATACCAGCACTGGACTGCTGGTTGTTGAACAGCTCTGGGCCAAGCCGCTCAAGAAAGCCTTGATTGACGCCAATGGCGTACTGGTGGCCGAAGGCCGGATTCACCCAGAAGCCGCGACTGAACTTAACGACACAAAGGAGAACTAATCATGCCAGGACTACTACGAGGCGTTGCTCGCACCGCTGTTATCGCCGGAACTGCTACCCATGTATCTAACAACGTTAGTCGCAGACAAGCTCGGCGCTGGAATGAGCAGGAAGCCCAGGAACAACCAGCTGCCCCCGCGCCAGCTGCCAGCAGTGATGATCAATTTGCCCAACTCGAAAAGCTTGGTCAGCTCAAAGATCAAGGTATTTTGACTCAAGAAGAGTTTGACGCCAAGAAGAAGCAGATTCTCGGCCTCTAGCACCGTTATGGTGATTCTGATTAATTCGTCCAAAACGATGGTGTCCGGTAAATCGGCGCCATCGTTTTCGCGTCCGCCACAATTATTGGCAGAAGCTCAGCAGCTGGACGCGGTACTAAAAACCTACTCGGTGTCTAAGCTCAAGGCCATGATGCATATCTCGCCAGCCTTAGCCGAGACAACCCACCAGCTGATTGCTGACTGGACCACCGAACCGTCAAAACAAACACCAGCGCTGGATAGTTTTGCCGGCGATATTTATCGGGGTTTGCGGGCCGGCGACTTCACGCAAGCAGAGCGCGACTACACCGACCAAGTCTTGGTCATTTTGTCAGGTTTGTATGGCGCAATTCGGCCCCTCGACACCATTAAGCCGTATCGTTTGGAGCTCATGTATAAACTCAAAACCAAAGCGTTTAAAGACCTATATGATTTTTGGCAGGACAAGGTTGCCCAGCTAATGCCCAAAGACGGGCCAATCATTAATTTAACGTCAGTTGAGTACATGCGGGTTATTACGCCGTTTGTTGAGCAGAGTCGGATTATTGCGCCGCGCTTTTTAACGGCCAGTGGCACGCCCGGGCACCAGACGTTTATTACGGTGCACGGCAAGGTCGCCCGTGGCGCCTTTGCCCGCTGGCTGATTAAAGAGAAGATCACCGACCTCGATCAGTTCACGGCATTCAATGATTTAGACTATGTGTATAGTCCCGACATCAGCAGCAAACAGCAGCCGACCTTTGTTCGTCCACCTCTGTCAAATTAGGTTAAACCCCTAAAAAAGCGTATACTAACAGATAAGAAGGTTGGTGTATGTACAGGTATCTTATTACGGAGTCCGCAAATGGCCGAGAGGTCTACATAAATCTAATCTCGTCTTCGGCCGGGCTAACGATTAAGCGTCAACCGCATCTCTTGCAGCTCGTAAAAGAGATTAGTACCAAAAAGAAGTTGTCTGGACCAAAAGTAATGGTCGAGCAAGATATGGGTCGCATCATTGGCAATAGTGATGTCGTCAAGACTGATGACAAAGACACTATTTTTTACGCGCAGCCCCACAAAAAGGATGTCTTCTCTCGTTACGTAAAGAATCGTTCCGTCCGACCCAGCACGAAGCTAACTATTGTGTTCGTAAAGGACGACGAAGATAACTATGAAGTTACCGAGACCTGGGTAGGCGCCAGCATTCCACCATTCCCTGGTTCCGAAGATGAGAACGGCGAAAGTAAAGCCTACTGGGAAACTCACGCCTTGGTGGTAGACACGCAGGTGATTCAGCCTAAAACGATTACCAAGACCAGTCCATATTAATTAGAGAAAGGTGGGAATATGTCCAAAGATCGCGGCCGCAAAGAAGTTAAAAAGCCAAAGCAACCAAAAGTCGTCGTCTAAGTTTTAGACGGACGATTGAGTTTTTCGAAGACTTTGGTGCCTATCGCTACGATAATACAGCCGAGCCCACCGATTAGGCTGGCAATCTGTAGATTATGGAAAATGGATTGCATGATAACTACCATGGCCTTTTGGGTTTCGACATCAGTTAACTTGATGGCGATGATGGATGGTGCCTGAATTGAAGCTGCCAGCAGGAGCAGCATAACACCGGTGGCAATTAGGATACGTCGAATTGTCTTCAGGTGATGCACCGATAGTGCTATTGAGGCAGCCAAACTGAGCAAAGCAGCCACCACAATGACAATGGTGCTGCGCTTGAAGAGTTTGTAATAACTATGCGCCTTCGAGATACCTGTACCTTGCAGGTTAACTTGGCCCATGTCAGGCGAAATCTCAATTTCACCAGCCACCGGTGCGAGATCGGTGGTACTAAGTTGCTTAGTAACAGCCACAATAACCGGGTTAAGGTTCAGCTGCAATTGATCGTTATCGCTGTTGAGCTGATTAACCAAGCTGCTGTGTGCAGTTTGGTTGGCTTGGGTCCAGATAGTAGCGAAGGTCGGTGACGAGATAACTTTAAGGACATTGCTGTAGACAATTGGTTGCAGTTGGGCATTAATTTGCTCGGGTGTTTGCTGTAGGGCGCTGGGCGGCAGAAGGGCGACAGCCGCATCTTGTGGTGGGACATTCTTAGCCAGGGCTTCACTGGCCTTTTTGGCAATAAAGTTCTGAATATCGGGTTTGGTAGCCAACGGTCCAACGACGGCAACATAGGTTTTAGTATCAGTCAGAGTGCGGTTAAGCCAGACTGAAATAACGCTGGATAGAATTAAAAAGACCGCCAAGGTGCCAAATAATGAGGCAAAGACGGTGCGAGCATGATGAGCTTTGGGTGGAGTTTTGTTTTTATTTTGCATAGTTGCAGTATATCCTAAGCGTTAGCCGTTTGCTACAATGAGGCCAATGCCATCAAAATCTACGCAAGTATCAGTCTTTCGGCTGCGCCTGGGAATCGTTCTATTTTTTCTGTTCTGGTTGCCGGCCTATCTGTTAGCACCGGTTGTGGCAGTTGCCTTTGGCGATCAGGCTGACGTTGTACAGCTGACCATTTTTATCATGATTATTCAGACGGTGATTGGACTGGCTGGGTTTGTGGTGGCCGGTAAAGAAGTAATCCAGTTGCTCAAGCACACACCACGCAAACAGATTTTAAAGACGGTTTGGCATATTTTTTGGTCTGGCAGTACGCAATAGGAGTAAAATAGATAGCAATGGCTCGCAATATTATTCAAGCACGTAGTGACAAACGAGAATATCGTAAATTTCTGGGTGTTCTATTATTCATTGCCTTTGCCGCTACCCTGATGAGCACCCTGATTCGTTTTCACCCGCTGGATTGGATTCGCTGGTACGTGGGGAGTATGTTGCTGGTGTTTGGCGGCTGTAAGCTGATTAGCATGGATTCCTTCCTGCAAGTCTTCCCGCGCTACGACCCGTTAGCTGCTAAGTTTAGCTGGTACTCTTATGTATACCCAATGGTCGAAGTGCTGCTGGGTATCTTCTATATTTTGAATATGTTT
>Ga0209023_10002305_pt1 | contig 24120 bp, 15 predicted proteins | sample LakOneMetagenome_FD_187468 | JGI IMG/M metagenome (GOLD analysis project Ga0209023, IMG submission 187468) | Freshwater and sediment microbial communities from Lake Erie, Canada (SPAdes) (version 2) | ecosystem: Environmental > Aquatic > Freshwater > Lentic | place: Lake Erie, Canada... | reverse complement strand
CCGGCCACTGCTCGACATCCTTGCTGAGAACGGGCACGCGCCCAAAGCCGTCAAGCAGATCATGGTGCATCCGCTGTGGAAGCAGCAGTCATTGCCCATGCTGGTTCAGTCCTTGATGGTCCTGACTGGCGCTGGACACGTCTATCCGACACAGGAATCGGACGCGGCGCGGGGTGTACAAGCCAAAACAAAGAAGCTCAACGCTTATCTCTGCAAGCGAGCAAGAGATGGCGGAGAGATCAGCTTCTTGGCGTCTCCGGTGATCGGTGGTGGCATTCAAGTCAATCGCTTTCCTCAACTGTTTTTGCTCGCCCGCCATGCGGGCAAAAAGCAGCCGGCCGACTGGGCTGCGTTTGTCTGGGACACGATCAGCAGGCAAGGGCAGCGCCTGATCAAGGATGGCAAAGCGATCGAGAGTGCGGAAGAGAATCTCGCGGAGTTAAACACACAAGCGAACGCGTTCGCCGAGAAGCAGCTGCCGATCCTGAAGGCGTTGGGAATCGAGTAGGTGACCTAAAGAGCGGAGAGCGAAAACTAGCGGCTTGGCTTTGCGAATGCAGGACTATACGGCGCTCTGTGGGTGACGGCTGAACATGATGATGGAGGCGTTACGGTCGTAATCATATCTGCGGGCGCAATGCTTCGCGGGACCGCCTCTGTCCCACCATGTGACTATAAGTTCGCTGCGATAGCCGACTTATGGCTTCTCGTTTCGATTGCGAAACGGCATTCAACTTCAATAATTGCCGACGTAAGCGTCAGCGGTGCGAGGACCATCGTGAATGCATGCCGGGCCTCCGTATACACAGATGCAGCGTCCCACCGACGTGAAACTCTGCCTAACAACCCTGAGATTTCAGCACAAAATCAGGTGTGGATTCGATGACCAGGCAATGGCCACGACTATTGTGGCTTCTCAGAAAGTATTAAACTTTGCCGGCGAATCACTCACGCGTACGATTGCGGCCATAAGCCTTATTAAGGCAATTACCATGGGCCCTTTTGAAAGACATGTCGCGGAAGTCAGGATACTTCGCAACGGGAATTACCCGGAATGCGAGGTCGTGGTTAATGTCCGTGGGCGGGAAATGGTCATTAAGTGCCCCAATTATGATCGAGCCGCTCGGTGGGCGCAGCTTGAATGCCGGTCTTATAAGATTGCCGAGGGATTTTTGGTCGAAGGGATAGAATACGTGGGTCGTCGACCGGTCGGCCATTTTGGAAGGCGAAATCTTCGTGTCGTGAAATAATGCTAGCCGCGATATTGGCTTTTGGCATGCGTGAGCGAAGTACCTTGTTGAGGTCGCCGCCGTTGATGGCTTTTAGTCGAGGTTGATTTCATGCAAAGAGTTTTTTTCGCACTCATTGCCGCCGCCTTGGCTGTGCTAACCGGGGCGCTCTTGCTGACGTTTGTTTACAGTAAGCTATACGACCCAGTTTCATGAGTGCTACGAACGCCGCTCACCGCGATGATCTACCGGCTTCGCACGCGGTAGCTATCTACGCGATGGAAGCAGCTTTTTTAACAAAGCTCAATCGCATCAGGCCTATGATACCCGACTTAAATCCGATTGCGGATATTTGCAGGTAGCGGCGAAACTCGGCGACAGCATCGTCCCCAACAAGATTGGCAGCGTCATAGCGTCGCTTTTCCAGGTTCCGTTCCCAAAGCTGCAAAGTTCGATGGTAATGATCTGGATCGTTTCGCACGGCAATCAAGCGGAAGCGACTTTGTGCGGCAGCAATCGGCTCCCACATCAGCGGCAAGTCACTCTCTGGAAATGTCCTTTCCAGGACCGGATGCAGTTCGTACGGTTCGCTGTAGGCTATCGTCTGAAGCGACAGCCTTCCTCCTGGGACCAGAACTCGATCGCAAAATTCAAAGAACTCTTCATAGGTCTTGAGCTTTCTCGCCGGCTCGAGCCCTTTTTGTACAAAATGTTCGAAAGCCCCGACAGAAATAATAGCATTATAGCGGGCTTTTGGTTTGTGATCGCGCCAATCTTCTTCGATCACTTCGATGTTGGACGGCGCATCGCGACGAATCCACCGCGCCTGTGACGGGCTAAGCGTGAGACCAACGGCGTGCTTGACGTTGGCATTTTCGACGAGGCGACGAAGCATCGCTCCCCATCCGCATCCGATGTCGAGCACGCGTTCGGCGCCGAATGCGCCTGCCGCATTGATATGATGGTCGAGTTTTAAGAACTGTGCTGTGTCGAGGTCGTCGACGTTGTCGAACATGGCGCAAGAATAAATCATATCCGGACCAAGAATCAGCCGGAAGAAGTTATCCCCCATGTCATAGTGCGACATGATTGCAGCGCGCGAAGCTCCAGTTCTTTCCGACATCGAATTCGTTTCCCTAGCGCGGTCGCACTATCCAGCACAAGACCCCGTCATCTTGGCCTTATTCCGTGTGGGTCATGGTATTTCGATTGAATCGCTTCATCAGGGTCGAAAGACGTGAGCAAGCCTGCACGCGGGAACCGCCCTCATGCTGCTGGCCATAATGTCGAACAGTCTTCGAACGTGTTCAGGTCGGCGATAGCATAGCCGGAGATTAGAATAGGTGCGGTCAATCTAGCGGTTTCGGGAAGCAGCCGTTTGATTTCTGAAATGCGGCAAACGCGCGAGTTGATAAGTCAGACAGCACGATACTGTTAAGCCCCCGCCGAGACCGGGAGGTATCGACGAGGGCCCGCAGGAGAAAGGGGCGTGGTGCAATTGGGGGGATAGGGTGCCCCCGCCGCCCGCGGACAAAAAGTCAATACCCGAGCGCTGCGAAGGTCAAGTTAGTTGTCGAATAGCACACTGTTTTTCGGCAGCCGTAGAGAGCAATGCAAAGCCGTCAGGGGGCATCACTTCCCTGACGGCTTTGCGAATTTCCAGACGGAGCAGGACCGCCCGGATGAGAATTTATAACCTGGCACTCGCTTCGCGTTTGTAAAGTCGATCACAATTCGGAAAATTGTCGGCGTCTTATTTGCGCAAAACGTCGACGTATTCCGCCTGCGATGCCCGTGCAGCCGCATTGCATCGCCGCAAAGGTGCAGCGTCAGTGGATTTAAACTACTCAGAGCAGAACGTCGTGGCGACACTTCAACCGTTCAATAAGCATCGCCCAAACTAATGGGTCTCAGATGGGGACCAGCCAATCGGCTGACGTCTTTGCAACGTTCTCGGGGCTTTCTGCGAATCCAACCAGGACGATGGCTCGAGATTGGCCCGCGCCCTCGAGCTGATTAACCCAGAAAGTCAAACCAGACTGATCTGGCCCTCGGCCGAGAACGTTCTGATAAAGCAACGTAACGAACGCAGAATCAGAGAGCGCACCATATCTGGTCAGGAATTCCGAGGATTGCATAAAGTTGTTTGCGATCGATGTTCCTGAACCATCGTCGGTTAATGCCAGTGCCGTGTAATATCCGGCGTTCTTGGCGGAAGCCGGCACGCTGCCAGCATAGACGTTTTCCCAAAAACTGAGACCAGAAGTATCGGGTGCGCGGTCAAAAGCCGCCGAATAAAGCCGAGCGATGTTAGCGTTGTCAGAGTTTTCGACGAATATGGTCTTGTCGGAAAACTTTAGAAACTCGACTTTATCAATCTGGTAGTTCGGCAGGGTGCCCGTCCCTGTCAGAGTCACTCCGCCCGCATTATCCGAGGCGATAGCAAAGCTTGTCGAAGGATTGGAGAGCGTGAACGTGTCATGATTGCCGCTCCCTTGGGTGACCAGCACCTGAAGGTAGGCGGTCAGATCGATCGGATATCCGCTACTCGTCGAAATAACTTCATGAGTGCCGCTCGCCGAGCCGTCAGTAACCCACAAACCGTCGTGTCCGGCGGCATCCATACCGCGAAAATAGACCTTGCCGTTGAATACCGTAAACTCCGGGTTCTGGGTGTCGACCAGTAATCCACCCAGGGAGATGTTTGCAATTCCCGCATTCCCCAAGCCGCCGATCTCGGTAGTGCCGGCTGCGGTACCGTCGGTTTCCCAGAGGCTGACGTGGTTACCCGCGTCGTAGCCCATGAACAACGCCTTCCCGTTGTAAACGGTGAAATCAGGGAATTCGATGCTGCCAAACCAGAAGATTCCGCCCGCACTGGCGGGGTTGGCGCCACTAATTCCCGCATTGCCAGCGCCGCCGACTTCGACAGTACCTGCGGCTGTGCCGTCGCTTATCCACAACGCTTCGGTATCGGCATAGAACCCATTCGGCTTCAACGTGTTGTCAAAGCCGGCAAACAGAACGTGCCCATTGAGCGTAGTGAGGTCGCTGGGCTGGATGCCAAGCGGGAGCTCCGAAGTGAATTGACTATTAAAGCCGTTTGGCGAGCCGACGATCCCAGCATTGCCTTGGCCACCAATCTCGAATGTGCCGGCTGCCGTTCCATCCGTTGCCCAGAGCGAGCCGGGGGTGTCCTGCAGATCGGTGCCTCTGAATAGCACGAGGTTATTCAACACCGCCATATTCGGACCCGATCCGAGCACGTCGCTCCCTGGTGATCCGACCTTGAAAGCACCTGAAATGGGTGCCAGCTCAACCGTGCCGGCAGGCGTGCCATCGGTTACCCAAAGGCCCTGATTGTTCGCGGCGTCGCGGCCGCTGAACAATACCTTGCCGTGGAATACAGTGAACTCTGGATCTATCGGCAGCAAGCCGCCGTGACTGATTCCGCTAATTCCAGCATTTGCCACGCCACCTATTTCAAACGTGCCGGCGGCGGTCCCGTTCGTCACCCAGAGACCCGGGACGTTGTTGCCCGCTACGCCTGCCTCGCCGCGGAAAAGCACTTCGTTTCCATAAACCACCATGTAGCGAGGATCGAGGCCCGATGGATTGGCACCGGCGATACCGGTTAGCTCGTGGGTGCCCGCGGCTGTGCCGTCCGTGATCCATAGGCCGTTCACGTTGCCAGCGTCTGTGCCGTCGAACAGAATCTGCCCGTTGAAAACAGTGAGAAATTGCGGATTGAGACCGGTCGCCGAAGCGTTGCTGATGACGCCGAGATCGTGGGTACCGGCCGCCGTACCGTCGCTTATCCATAAATCGCCGAACGGACCGTTAAATAAAAGAAATCGGGACGAAGCCATGATAACCTCCTGGACGCCAATCAGAAATTTCTAGTGACTGTCACGTAAACAAAGGACTTGGTGGGCAGAACAAATTTCGGTTCACCCACTCTACCGTAAGCGCCGAACGTAAACTTGTATCAAGGCTTCCACGTCACGAAGCCTACGTGGGCCACACGTTTTTTGTGCGCAAAGCTGAGTAAGTACGCATTCCAAAAGGAGTTTTATTAAACTCCGGGTTTCTAAATCTGTCTAGTAGTCCGCGGCTGAAATATCCGAGGCTCGTGAAGCGAGATCGATATCTTCACGTCGTTGAAGAGTGCGCTCACTTGGCGTGCACCCTGCCGAGGGTCGAGACCGGGCGTGGCTTGGCGTTTTCGACCTTCACAGCGGTTGATCTTCTGCTAACGTCTTTGCGTAATTTCGGCGCGACATGAATTGATACTGGAGCAAGGCTCGCGTTGTCCCAGCCCTTATCTCTCGATCACTTGGTATCCAGGAATAAACGCGCCGCCTCGTATCCTTTTGTTGATGCCCGTCGTGATCGTCTCTCTGAAAGGACAAACTTTCCATGGCGATCAAACATTGGACAGGCGCTTCCGGCGCCACCTGGAATGGTATTTCAAACTGGACCCCTTCCGGCGTCCCCGTGAACGGTGACAGCGTCTTCATTGATGCAGGCGGTGCGCCGGTTGCAACCCAGACCTTGAATGTCGCCGGCAGTTTAACGATTGCGGCAAACGCGAACCTGACGATTGGCGGCAGCGTTGTAGGCTCCCTTACCGTCGGAGGCCCCATCATCAATGCCGGTACGATCTCCCTGGCGGGAAGCAGCTCTGTCAATGCAAGCCTTCGCTTCGGATCGAATCTGGCTCTAAGCGGCGGCGGCCAAGTGACGCTCGATGATAGTGCAAATAATGTTTTGTCTAATGGTAGCTTGACCAATCAAGACAATACAATTTCTGGTGCCGGAACTTTCATCGGCATGACACTTAATAATCAAGGTCTCATCGAGGCCACCTACAATGACAACGCGCTAACGCTCAACACCGGCAATCAAATTATAAATAACGGAATTCTGGAGGCGAATGGCGGAACGTTGGTGATCAATAGCCACGATCTGGTTGTGGGGTCCGGCCATATGGCAATTGCCGGCGGGGGAACGCTGGTATTGAACCCCGCCCAAGAACAGCAAGCCATCACCTTTGCAGGGGCAGGCAATCTCGACTTGGCCAGAGCTTATCTCGGCCAGATTTCCGGCTTCGGCGCCAATGATGCCATCGATTTCTCGTTTGTGTTTTCATCGGACCCGAACAATGTCCAAGCCGTCTGGGCTGAAAATAGCACGAATACCGGAGGCACGCTCTCCCTGGTTGACCCTAGCCTTCCGCCATCCATCGCTAACGTTGCGACCCTTAACCTGGCCGGTCAATACACCTCCTCGCAGTTCGCAGTGTCCGATGATGGGCACCTTAGCCCGAAGATTTCATTCACCGGCTCCGCACCAACCGGCGGTGGCGGCCCGCACGAACAGATAGCGATCGCAGGAAACTCGACAAGCTACGTCATTGCCGCAGACAATTCAGGTGGAGTGACTGTGACGAACACAGTCAATCAGACGAGTTCAAAGTTCGATCAGGTGGAGTTCCTGAAATTCACTGACAAGACGGTATTTGTGGAGAACGCGGATAACGCAAATATCGCTCGTCTCTATTCTGCGGCGTTCGACCGCGCACCTGACATAGCCGGCCTCAGTTTCTGGGAGGATATCTACGCCAGAAATGTTCCAGCCTCGGCCAAGTCAGCAGGATATTATACGGCTCTTGCACAAACCAATGATGGATCGGGAGTGTCTATAGCGACCAACTTTATGCAGTCGTCCGAATTTACGTCGCGGTACGGAACACTTTCGGATACTGCATTTGTTTCGCTGTTATATCAAAATGTCCTGGGCCGCGGGCCCGATCAAGCGGGTCTCAACTTCTGGGTAGGACAACTGGAAGGCGGCGGTCAAACCAGAGAGGTTGTTCTTGTTGGCTTTGCGGAAAGCCCCGAAAATATTTCGAAAACATCAGGAGATTGGCTGGTAACGATCTAGCGGCGCACAGAACCGCCGAACGGCCTGTAGTATGATCAGTAGGCAAAGGCCATCCGTTGATCCGTTTCAAAAAGTCTGCCGAGGGTGTCGCCGAGGGCCGATGAAATGGAACGTCTTGCACGTTTAGGAAGGTGAGGGCCGTTTATGGCAGAATATCGTAGCGGCTCTTCAATCGTTCAGTGAGGATTGTGCAAAATTCTTGAAGCTCCGTCTTGTTACGCACGGGACCGGCGGCCGCGCCGAAATGCAGCCATGAATTCCAGGGGCCCAGCCCATAGACGGTGACGGTGACGCCCGCCTTGGGGAAGCCCTGTACTTGGCGAAGATCACTCAAAATCATTTCAGCGAGCTGTTCTGCCGTTTTGAATTCCTTGGCTACGGTTCGGCTTTGAAGATCTGGGTGCTCAGTCGTCTGCAGCGATGAAGCTGCTTGGTGCACGGCTAATTGTTCGCTCGATTGCGGTCCAGCACTGGGAGGCGCTTTGCTGACGTGCGCTTCCTGCTCAGTGAGCTGGACCGAGTCGAGGTCGTCTTTCACGATCGTGCCTTCATTTAGTGTCCGCCCGACCATCCGTGCCCTCGACGCCGGGATGTCGTCGGTTTTCACTCTCAACGGGTTCATGTACGGTCTGGATCCGAACGCCGCATCTAGCGGCGTGGTTCCCGCAAGCGGAAGGTCGCAATCTTAGTTATTATTCCGCTTCTTTCCGCAAACGCAAGACGAGAATAAACCAAAGTGCAACTTCGAATGAGCTCGCCCATGCCGGCTGCAATGCAACATCGACAACTTGGCGGATATTTGAGATGAGCGGTCCATTCCGAATGAAGGCTCGTCAATTTGCCGGCGCTGGCCAGGAAATCAGGAGCCCCTAATCTCGACGACCAGAGTTAAAGCCGCTCGTGGTTTGCCTCCGGCCGCCTGCATTGGCTCAGTGACGGCCCTTGGGGAGGGCCCAGTGGCGCCAGCTCGAATAATCATATTGGCCTGACCATTCGTGGACGATCGCCTTACAAGCTCGGCACTCAAACCGCCCGGTTGTTGAATGAGCACGCTGCCGGGCCCGGTATACCCGAGCGCAAACTCCGCAGACGAAGATCACAATAACTGGCTTGCCCGGTTCGTACCGTTCAAGCTCATGCTGGCTTGATGCGTCTTTCACCATTTTGCCCTTACGTTCGGTCTATCCACAAGCCGGTTCCCGGCAACGGCCGTCCTGAATGGTCGTTGGTTATCGCAGCTGCCACCATCACAAACCAGTCGAAGGTACATTCGTTACCGAGAGTTCTCCACGGCAACGTCAGCCTGAGCGCCCCGGCTCAACATCTATGATTTCGCCACAGGTAACGCACCTGTAAACGTAGATCAGGGGACGAAGTCCAACTGCAGGTAGCTTACCAAGCCATTCAGCAGGCTTAGCGCATTTCGGGCATTTCGGCGGCGCAACATTTGCGAACTGTTCTTCCACTTCGAAGCCAAAAAGGAGTTGTCAAAAGTATCGTATCGAGAGTCTAGACCAAAAAACAGTCCTTGGTCGCTGCCGCCGCTGGCCTACGGTTTCGCGTTCGCCATGGCAGTCAAACCTTTTGCTTTTCAATGGTTTCCTGCTTGTTGTCGGGTTCAAAGCAATCCTCCTGTTTCTTCCGCGTAACAGGCTGTTGATTTTCAGGCACGACGATGCCCCGCGCGCCACGGGTCAACTGACATACCAAGAGCATGGAAGTCACCCTCCTATTGACGAATTAACAGAGGCTCCGCATACTTGCAGCGTTTTTTCACAGCTTATTTCAAACAAGGAGGCGACCACGATGATCAAAGAACGACAAGTGGACGGTATCCGAGAGTTGACGCTTGAGGAAATCGCGGAAGTGTCCGGTGGCTTGAGCCAAATGTTAAATCTGTGCTCGATCGAGAGAAGCATCTGCTCCTTTGTGAATCAAATATTGTCATGTTTCTGCCGCTCATCCTCGGGCTAGTGTGCTCGGTCATGCACGCCGTTCACGAGTTCACAATCAACGGCTTTTGCCATAGTCACAGATAAAATGAGGCCGCCCTGGTGGGCGGCCTTATGCATTTGTGGACCCGAAGCCACCTAGCTGCAACAGTCATCCAGCGATGGGATGCCAAACTGTATTTGATCAGATTAACCGACGGTCACGATAAGTGATTCATGAATGATCTTTTTCGGCCGGAATCAGTTGCGCATGCCAACAGCCGCCTCAGTGGCGCTGTCATTTTGGCCGCACCCTTCTCCTTTCGTGTACTGGGATGGCTACTTGCTACCGTTGTTTTTGTGGCCTTGGCGTTTGCGAGCTGGGGTACATACGCGCGAAAGGCCACGGTAACCGGCTGGTTGATCCCTGATGTTGGGTTCATACGAGCAACGGCCCCAGCCGCGGGTCTCATAACCTCCGTGCTCGTCAAGGATGGACAGCAGGTTCAACAGGGACAAAAAATTGCAGAAATCAAACTGGCCTCAGACATTGCAGGAGGTAATGCTGGTGATGCAGTAGCGCAAGCTTTGCGTGCTGCAGCCGAAGCCGCTGAGGCACGGGGTAATGCCCGAGTTGCTAAACTGGAGGCGGAGTTAGCTCAGACCAGCACGAGGATAAAAAATCTCAGGCCGGAGCTTCTGGCTGTCACGGAAATGATGAAGTTGCAGGAACGACGAATCGTGCTTGCCCAGCAAGCGGTTTCCAGCACGGAACAGCTTGCCGTTTCGCAGTTGATCACGCAGCGAGAACTTGAGCAGCGCCGATCCAATGCGCTTGCAGCCGAGCAAGATTTGACGACGCAGCGTCGTCAGGCCACAGGGATTGAACGCGAAATAGGCGATCTTGACGCTCGGCTCGCTGCCATACCGATAGATATCGCGCTTGCCCGCGCGGAAACGCTGTCAGAGCAAGCCTCGTTGAATCAGCGGGTCATCGAGGCCGAACAACGTCGCGCAATTTTTGTCTTGGCTCCCATGGAAGGCAGGATCGCGGCGCTTCCCGTTACCAACGGTCAGCCAATCGGGGCAAGCGGTACCTTGGCGGTGATCATACCCATCGGAGGTAGGCTGGAAGCCGAATTGCTTACTCCTTCACGCGCCATTGGCTTCCTAGAGCCAGGCCAGCAAGTAGAGCTTCATCTCCAGGCTTACCCTTACGAACGGTTTGGAAGTCTACGCGGCGAAGTCCATACCATTTCGAAAACAGTGCTGGGTCCCTCAGAAATCGCTATCCCGGGGCTCACTATCCAAGAGCCGGTATTCCGCGTTCGCGTAGCGCTTGCCCGCGAACTGATCAATGCATACGGCAAGAGTTACGACTTGCAGCCGGGGATGCTGCTTTCCGCAGATATCATATTCGACCGACGAACATTGCTGCAGTGGCTGTTTGACCCGATTTATGCCGTTGGTCGTCGATTATGAAATTGCCCGCGGAGCTGAATTTTACCCGATACCGTCGATTACCAGTCGTCATTGCGACTGAGGCCGCAGAGTGTGGACTTGCCTGTCTGGCCATGATTGCTCGCTTTCATGGCCACGATATCGATCTGGCCGGTTTGCGCCAGCGATTCTCAGTTTCGATCGCCGGCATCAATCTAAGCGGGTTGATCTCGCTTGCGGACAGTCTTGCTTTGTCTCCGCGTGCGCTTCGGGTCGAATTATCCGCGCTGAGCAAGGTTGCTGCTCCCTGCATTCTGCACTGGGGGCTTGATCACTTCGTAGTTCTGAAAAAGGCAAAGCGTAGATACATCGTGATCCACGACCCCAACTTCGGGGAACGTAAGGTTTCCATGTCAGATGTATCCAAGCATTTTACGGGTGTGGTGCTTGAACTCAAGCCATCGGCCACCTTTAATCCGGTGACGGCTCGCGCACCGATGAAGCTTTCGTTTCTATGGTCAAAGCTTTCAGGCGGCGGCAGTGCGTTCATCGAGGTATTTCTGCTGTCCGTCGCACTGCAGATCGCGTCTTTTGCAATGCCATTTCAGCTGCAGCTAGTCGTCGACGAAGCAATCTTTAGGGCAGATGGAGATCTTCTCAAAGTAATAGCGCTCGGTTTCCTGCTCCTCGTTCTTTTGCAAGCTGGCATCGAGGCGCTGAGGAACTGGGCGCTGCGGGTCTACGGCCAGGTGTTGACCTTTCAGATCGTGGGAAATCTTTTTCGACATCTCATTGGCCTGCCGGCAGAATTTTTTGAGAAGCGGCATATCGGAGACATTATGTCCCGGCTGGGATCGGTCCAACCCATCCAGGATGCGATTACGAGGGGAATCGTTGCTTCCATCATCGATGGTGGAATGGCTATCGTTGCCGCCGCAATTCTATTCTTTTACTCCACCACATTAGCATTGGTGGTTTTAGCGTCGGTTCTGTTGTTCCTGCTTTGCGTATTGCTCCTGTATCCGCGTTATCGGGCGCGACTGGAAGAGGAGATCATCGCGAAAGCCAGGGAAAGCACGTTGTTAATGGAAACAGTGCGTGCGGCGACGACCATTAAAATTCAAGGACGGGAGGCCGAGCGTGAAAGCGTCTGGCGCAACAGATACGCCGATGTAATTAATGCGGGCGCGTCGGTCGGGAGATATCAAGTAACACAGAATTTTTTGCAGCAGGCGATTACGGGTACACAAACTGTTCTGATTACGTTCCTTGCGGCAAGGATGATTTTGCAAGGGGAGGGATTTTCGGTCGGAATGCTTTTTGCGTTTTTGTCGTTTCGACAGACCTTCACCGATCGAACCCTTGGCCTGATCAACCAAACAGTACAGTTTCGGCTATTGGGTCTTCATCTCGATCGGCTTTCCGACATTGTTACTGCCCAACCAGACGTGCGCGGTGACAATTTACCCGCGCTGGAGGTGAAGGGAGCAATCGTGCTCCATGATATTTCGTTTCGCTACGGCGCGGCAGACGCGCCAATTCTAGAGCATGTCAATTTAGAAATTAAGCCGGACGAATTTGTTGCGATTGTAGGAGCGTCCGGCAGCGGAAAGACCACATTGCTGAAATTAATGCTGGGCCTTCACCGTCCGACAGAGGGAAGCATATGGTTAGATGGTCACCGCGCCGCTCCGACGCTTTGGCGGGCCTGGCGCAAAGGGGTTGGCGCCGTCATGCAAGGAGATCAGCTTCTCTCGGGGACGCTTGCAGATAATATTGCGTTTTTTGATCCTGATCTCGACATGAACCGCGTCATTCAGGCGGCGACCGCTGCCCGTATCCACCAGGATATCATGCGGTCTCCCATGCAATATCGATCCCTTGTCGGGGATATGGGAACGAGTCTGTCGGCAGGGCAACGCCAACGGGTCCTGCTGGCTCGTGCCTTGTACCGAAATCCCAAAATAGTTATCCTGGATGAAGGAACCGCAAATCTCGATGAGGATACGGAAGCAATGATTTCGGACCTGATTGCGGGCATGAATATTACCCGTATCGTGGTGGCTCACAGACCAATGCTTGTAACGCGAGCAGACCGCGTGCTTCGCCTCAGGGAAGGGCGGTTGAATGAGATTAAAATTGCGCCCCGAGGCATGACGTTAAACATGGCGGCGTCTTCCATATTGGATGAAATTTAAGCTGCCGGACTTCCTGATGTAGTGTCGGTTCAATCGAGTGCGTTTTCTGACGAGCACAGCTTCGGCAGCTAGGGCAGACTGTTTCGGCGAACGAGTTTAACGCTACCGATTTGTTTCATTCACAGGTAGCGGCGGGTCGCTGTCCGCCTAGGAGCAGCCGTTTTCGGCTAACCAATGGTGCATTTGCACAGTCATTCCTTGACGAGACGATCAAGGTTCCGCATAGTTTCCAAGCTTGTCTGTGAAGTTTCTTTCAAACAAGGGACGACCACAATGATCAAGAATGACCACGTGGATGACATTCGAGAGCTGACGCTTGACGAAATTGCTGAAGTGTCGGGCGGCGTACTTCAGTCGTTTAATCTGTGCTCGATTGAGAGAAGTATATGCTCCTTCGTAAGCCAGATTTTGTCCTGCTTCTGCCGCTCACAATCGACCTAGGTTCATCACGGTATTATATGCCGGCTCTTCGTAAATAATCCCGAAGGATGGAAAAGGCCGCCCAGGTTGGCGGCCTTTTTTATCGAAGCAAGTCCTCCAAGCCGTGCGCCGGCGCTTTCTGAGAGCCCGTGCAACGTCCATGTCTTTTGCGGCTCCAGGGACAGCCTCATTGCATCGCCGCAAAGGTGCAGCGTCAGTGAATTTAAACTACCAAGCAGAACGTCGTAGCGATACTTCAACCGTTCAATAAGGATCGCCCAAACCAATGGGTTCTCAGATGGGGACCAGCCAATCGGCTGACGTCTTTGCAACGTGACCTGAGCCCCTGAATTTCCTCCAAAAATGGGTAGAATTCGTCATCTGCGCTGTGTCGAGGGCTCCGCGCCCCGTCCTGTTGCATCACCGAGCCGCACAGGCTCAAATGAGAAAAGGATTCCGCTCATCGCTGGTTGAATTTGGGACTCAGGTCACCAGAGAGGTTGTTCTCGTCGGCTTTGCGAAAAGTGGAAAATATCGCGAAAACATCCGGGGACTGGCTGGTAACGATTTAGGCGCATCTCGACGCGCTGACCAGAACGGGAAGGCCAATCAGGAACAAGAGGATCCATCGTAGTGAGTGTTTGCGTCGACTAACGTCACAAACGACAGCACTAATGCCAAGCAAAGCGCACAAGGCCACGCCAAGTATGTTAGCATCCGCGGATACCGAGTGAGTCACAAACAGCGATGTCTTTCGCTCACTGCGATATCGCGCTTCTCGCGACTGGTATACCGCTCGGTAACTCCAGATTTTCTTGTTTTTCCGAAACCAACGTTATCGCTTCGTCTATATAACTGTTCACGCTCGGGCCGTTCATAATGTGCCGACGAAGCCGCCGATAGCGCAGGATCGTCCATACCAGCCGAACGTTTGTTCGAAGTAGAGATCCAAAATATCGGACGTAGAAAGCGAGTGCAGGTTCAACCGGGAGTCCAGCGCGACGATCCCGCCGATACTTTCTTCGCAACACACCGCCTTCCAGCGGATGAACGCCTTCGAACTTCCAGCAATGGGGAAAATAAGCAAGTAGCATGATTAACCAGTCAGAAATCGCACCGATTTTACCAGCCCGTCGCATAACTGTCTCACAATGCTGCGGCGTGTAATATGTCTCCCATGCAAGCCGATAAGCGTCTTCCCAATCACTCTTCGACATTTTTGGATGATCTGTGACAACGTGATTAAGATCATACTTGTTCAGATCGGCGTCCATCGCAACGTTTGCTGCGTGCAGTTTTTGGTGGTCCTCGGAGCCTGGTAGAGGGGTAAGAACAAAAAACTCGAGAATGTCAATCGGCAGCTCTCGTTTGATGACTTCTATGTCGCGGATTACGGACTCCGGCGTATCACCTGGAAACCCGATGATATATCCCGCCCAGGTCAGCAGCCCGTTGCGCTTGCATGCCAGCAATAAGTCTCGATAGTCAGCAATCTTGTTCTGCCGCTTCTTGGCAGCCAACAGATTGGCCGGATTGATGTTCTCCAATCCAATAAAGACGTTGATTACGTGCGCCCGCCCGAGCTTCTCGATGAAGTTTGGAATCCGATGGCACTGGGTATCTACCTGGATCGTATAATTAATATTATCATTGCCCGGCTCGTTACGAATTCGGATCAGTCGATCGAGAATCGATTCCCAGTTGCTGTTTCGAGCGAAATCATCATCCGTTATGAAGAACTCATCGGTCCCTTCTGCAAGGCCCATTCGTATAGCGCGCTCGATATCGTCTGGACTTCGGGTGCGCGACTTGCGGCCTTGGACATTGATTATGGTGCAAAATGAGCATTGGAACGGGCAACCTCGTCCGGCGTCGAAGCTGCTGAGACCACCGTAGGTGCGCCGGAAGACCGCTTTCGGCACAAATGGAACAGGCCCATTCTCGATGGAAGGCAGGTCCTTTATGTAGTTATACATTGGCTTTAAGCGTTTGCCGGCAGCGTCAATAATAATTTCGTCGATCCGCCCTTCGGCTTCACCCACGAAAAGCGAAACGCCGATATCCATTGCCTCCTGTAATTCGCTCGGCATGCCTGGCAACATCGCCAGGCATCCGGAAGCATGAAAGCCGCCGATCATGACCTGAATTCCTGCTTGTCGTAATGGTCGGGCGATGTCGACGGCGCGAGGAAATTGGTTTGACTGAACTCCGACGATTCCGACAAAGCCACCGGCCGTTGCGGAACGAATTTTCTGAATGAGACAAGCGGGGTTGATCCGGGTATTTGTTTCATCAATGGAAGTGATGTGAATATCTATTTCAGGACCAAGCACATTTCTCGCACCAGCATCGGCGACAAGTCCAAACAAGACTCCCAGAGTGTTCGATGGGATCAGCGAGCGCATCCATTGAATGACATAGCCGTCGTCGTCGTAGTGCGACGGCTTAATTAATACGATTTCGAAGCGTTTATGATGGATCCGGGAAGAGGACATCGCCTGGATACCTCGCTTATCGGCAAGCTTTCGTAAGAACAGGTTTTATCAAACCAATTCTTTTTATACCCAAGTCAAAGGTTGAATTGTTAACACGACTTGTGTACATCTTACAAGATCAACTCCTCCCCCACACATTGCAACGAGAAGGGCGCATCGGAGCTAGACCGGAGCGATGCGCCGCTCAGGTGCCCTAAATCTCATCAGCTCTAAACCTCAGATCACCGCCGTTGGCCGAGATGCCGCTCGACGACTGGCGAGTATGGTTCCGACAGCCATGTTTTCAGTAATCTGTTGGGCCCTGATCGGCGCGACCGCACGAAGCGACCATGTAAGGGCGCGGATGATTGACGCGACGTGGCGGCGGTCGACTGTCGTGAGCCATGCTTTTAGGTCAGAATCGGGGATTGACGCCGCTGATGTCAGGGCAGAGTCGAACGCATCAATGAGCGAGCGCGAGAAATCAGCTGAGCGAGTAGACTGGGGGAGATTGGCATAGACGGGTTGGAATGCACCGGCGGTGTCGATTACGTCGACAACCATCGCATGCTCTGCGGGGTTGAGTGCCTCGAGAGTCAAATTGTCCGCGATGTTCACAAGACCAGTGATTGACGGCCAGTCCTTTATGCCATGGAGCTTACGATACCAGGCGAATCGACAGAGATGCGGCATATATTGCACCAAGAAAATCGGGGTATTGACGCGTCCTGTCGCGTTAAAGAGGCGCGAGAGCGAAAGACCGAAACCGCAGATATCAACCACGACCGTCGGTTCGTCGCCGCAAAGCGCGTGAAAGTATCGCTGGTAGGCCTCGGAAGGGTAGCTGCGAGCCACGCGACTGGTCAAAAAATACGTGGCGCGCCAAGGCAATCCGAGGCGTGCGACGAGATGGGTGAAAATGCGATGCAGGAGATAGCAGTCGCGAGAAGAGAAAAGGAAGTTGGTCCAGCCATTGCGAAGTCCGCAACGGATTAGGCAAAGCGCCGCGACGTAAAGAAGCGGAAAGTTCAGACCGATCTGTGCTTCGATGAGTCGCTGCAATTTTGGGTCAGTATCGTGGCGACCGAGGCGTGCAACGCGGCAAGCGCGTGCGAGCGAACCATAACCGAGGCGCTCGACCAGCGTTTCCGCACGCGTCCGTCGCGAGATCGTCGACCAACGCGCAGCAATGCCGTGCAGCATTGGCATTGCGACATCCGAATGCAGGTTATCGCCAAGATGACGTGTTATCCGGAAACGCGACCGCAGTGAGCGCCAAATTCGGCCAGAGCATTTACCTCTGGCGCTGACATAGAGCGGGTTGCCCTCCAGATTGCACGTCGTCGCAATGGCCTCTGCAATAAAGGATTGCGGCAGATACATATCTGAAACGAAAACATCACCCGGTCGTACCGCGTCGCAATTACGTCGGATCGGAACATACTGTTCGCGCTCGACCTCGAGTTCCAGCTCCTGGAGGCGCTGGGCATCCGTAGATGCGATCCCAAAGCGCGTGACCAGCACATTGTAAATGTCGTCGAACGAATAGTCGGCGCATCGTCTGGCGACCGCTTCCGATGCAATACGCATTGTGGCAAAATTCGCCGTGCCGCTGCGCGCCTCGACCTTGTGGAATACCGCGCGGGGATGTATGTCTCGACGAGCGATAAGTGTATCGAAGACGTCGAACGACCGTACATCGGTACGCATGAATTATGTTTCCTCTACCGGTGCGGTGCCGCGAACATAGTTTGAGCTTTTATATCATGCGAGCCTGCGAAATCCAGTGCACGCGGCCGGCTTGGCCCTCCCTACGCGCGCTAGCGGTAGCCGGCGGATCCGGTCAGCTGTCGTCCCAGTTCGGGTTGCGTCGTTAGCGCCGCTGAGGGGTTTCGGGTGCAGCAACGTAAGAGGAGACGACTTTCCCTCTCAAAAGCGACCACGCACCTTAGTATCAGGTTACGGAGCAATGAATACTATATCAGCATTTGCAATAGTTTTGGCGTCACTCGATTTTCGACTTCTCGACAGCATCGGTCAAACCGAAAAGTAGATGTTCTACGCCCGCGCCAATAATAGCGAACCGTGCTGTGGTGACGATACCCGCCTCGCGCAGTGCGGATCTTCGGGCTCTGAGTACCTGAGCGATGGCGCAGTGATCCCGAATGTTTGGCGATCCTGGTCAGGGTTGTGGCCATCTCGTGCGAAGCTGTTCGGGTAGGCTTTTAGCTCAACACTCGTGTTGGTTTCACACCGGCATTTTTGTGTTACAATCGTTCGAAGGAGAAACGGGCTGTTGCCTGCCAATACGCGACGGTTATTGAAAGTCACACATGAGGGAATGGATGTGTTTACAGTCGGCCTTATAACCGCCGAGGCACTCTTCGTCTTCGTCGCATCTACCACCTTGTTTGATCTTTTTCATTACTTTCTACACCGTTGGCGTACATCAAAAATTCGTTTTTTGAGAGTTCTGTCGTCGATGCATTGGGCTCATCATCGATTCCTCCGGCGGACAATGAAGATTGATAGGAACTATCGAGAAGCAAATATTTGGTCACACGTCATACCAGAATATCTCACGTCGATCGCCGGAACGCTGGTGTTTCTTCTAATATTCTCATGGTCGCCAATCGCAATTGTAGCGGTGTTTCGTACGATTATGCTGATATTTATCTTGAAGGCAAAGGGCGTGGATGCAAACCATTTTCCAATGTATCGGGTCGGCGGTAAGCAGTCGACGTTTTGGGTGAATCGAAACTACCACGCGATGCACCACGTTTATCCAAATCAGTTTTTTTCCTCATTCGGTAATGTGTTTGATTTAATATTCGGGACTGCCTGCCAAATCCGGGGAAGAAAGTTTCTCATAACTGGCGCCACTGGAGCCTTTGGCAGAGCGATGAAGGGGAAGCTGTTGGCATCGGGCGGCGTTGTCGACACGGTGAAATGGGGTGTCGAGTTTGTGCCGGGTGATTACGAGAAGATAAATGACAAGCTGAGATGGGCGGATGTTCTGGTAGTTAGTCACGGAGTAAGAAATGGAGATTGTTGGGCTGGAAATTTCAGAACCTTTGTCGATGTCATCGATCGATTTATTTCACTGAAGCAGGATAAACTGCTTCCTCCCGAGGTTTGGGCTCTTGGCTCCGAGGCCGAGCTTCACGGTGACTTCGGACTGAAAAATTTTAGGGAATATGTCGCATCCAAACGCGCGTTTGCCGCAAGAGCCCGTCATTACTATTCCAGTGACAAAGTTCTATATCGACACATAGTTCCGTGTGCCTTCACATCCGGATTGGGAAAAGGGTTTATTTCTGCAAATACGGCCGCGGCGATTGCGCTATTTTTCATCAAGCGCGCATTCAAGTACATCCCTGTTACTGTCACGACGTTGGCCATCTGGAATTATTTCCGCTTTTGCAGGCTCTCTTCGATGGCGGGCGACAACAGTGAGTTGGGCGAGGCTGAGGCTCGTTAGGTGCAACAGTACGTTGCCACTTCCTTCAGCGCAGCGGCGGTACGGTCGGGCTCTACACGGCGCATGGTTGGTCGGCAGTATCTCGCAGGGGCACTGGAAAACACCACCTGCGGCCGCTTCATAGCTTTGACTGCAGCATACGTTATCGGATGGTCCGATCAACGCAATGCCCTCCTGGCCTGTGTCGAGCGTCCTCGTGCCGTCCCTCAGGCGATGTCAATTTCAGCGCCCACAAGGCGCCGGGGTACGTCAAGCCATCGACTGCACAGGCGCAAAATAGCTTGCTTTACCTGCTTCTCGATTCGCCCGACTTTAATCAATCGAGCAGGTGTTTAGAAAACTTAAAAGCCTTGCTACGAGAAGCCGCCGAGCGCTCCATGAGAGGAGCCACTGGAGCCGCATCGTATGTCTTTCTCAAACCGTCCAACCAGATCTACTACCGAAATTCTGGACGCGCCGCAGGTTAGGTGGAAAACGCTCTAGGCATCTGGAACGCTGGTTAGATCAATGGCCTCGCGGCGCGCCGTTCTGGCTTTAAAATGGACCGGCACCAAGTTCCGCCGCTGGAGAAACGATACTATACCTCGCACGGTATCGCTCAAATCCGGCTCCGGCAAAGCGCTCGGCGATCGCATCCGGCTTTCGCGATAAACTCGGCTATCGTAACGCTTGTGAGCCATTGCCGAGATATCGCGATGATGCCGATTGAAAAACGCTCGAAGCGTAAAAAGCGGGTCGGACTTACCACAGTGCGCGTTCATGTGTGAGACGCCTTCTTCCAAGCTAAGATACTTGAAGTTGTATCCGAACTCGCGTGACATATGTGAACAGACGTCCCCTATTGTATAGTGTTCATCGGCCGTTAGGTGGAACGTATGTGATTTGTCCTGGTGCGAATTCGAAAGCGCAATAAAATTGTTCGCGCAATGATCCACAGGTAGAATGCTAAGCTGGTTTTCGGCGTCAACGGAAATGCCATGACGTATCATATAAGCGAACACACGGGTGATCAGATCGCGCTCGACGTATCGTCCTTGCAAAGAAGCGGTGATAAATGCAGGACGGTAGACATTCACGTGCAAACCGCGGACGGCTGCCTCAAAGGCAAGCTGCTCCGCTACCCATTTACTCTGCGAGTAACCAAAGTTAAGGTCGGCCATCTCAATATTGCAGTCAGTTTCGGAGCATCGCTCGCGCCGGTTGAAGCCAAAAATAAAAGTGGTCGACGCCAAATGCAGGCTCTTTCGTGAACCTTCGCAAGCCAATCGCAAAACCTCAACTGTACCGTCCACATTGGATGGGCGGAGGGTTCTGTACGGCTTGATATAGTCAACTTCCGCTGCGCAATGATAGATCCGGTTCACGTCATGGCTTAACCTGTCCCAGTCCCGAGCTGACAATCCCAGGTTTGGAGATCGGATGTCTGCGGAAAGGGATGATACTCGATCTTCGAAAGCTTGATTAAGTTCGGAAGTTAAAAGGCCTGTTCGCAACAGCGCAGCTTTCGTTCGGGTTCGCGCGTGGTCGGCGTTGTCCGCGCGCGTTAGTGCCACTATCTGAAATTCGGTTTGTCGGAGCAGTGCCTCCAGCACAAACGAACCGAAGAAGCCGGTCGCGCCCGTCAACAAAACCTTTTCTCCGCTCGACTGAGAGTGACGAGGCTCAATGGCGCGCGGCAACCGCGCATCCAACTTCATGGCCTTGCGCTCTTCCTGATCGATCGTTTGCAGTTTGCGAACGTAGGAAAGTCCACTTAGCAAAGGAAGCTGCTTTTTCGACGCGTACTTCCGCAAGATTGATCGCAGTTCTCCGACCGTAATGGCTTGGAGGAGCCGCATATCGTGAATTGTTGCGAGCGCCTTTGTTCTGTTTTCAGCCGACAAATCCGGCAACTGGCTTTCGATAAAAATGCTCAACTCGACAAGCGTGAGAGAATCGACACCAAGTTCAGACAGTGTCATTGCGTCCAAGCCGTCGACTGCAAAGCGATCCATCAGATCGTCTATGAAGTCGCTGCCACTCTGGCGAGGTAGTCGGGTGCGGCTTTTGAGAACTTTTATCTGCCCGGCATCCCAGCGCCTCTTGCATTCGAGGCGCGCGATTTTGCCCGATGTGGTCTTTACAATACTTCCGCGTGCCACAATAGCAAATAGGTCAATCTCGATCTGACAAGCTTTTCTGATTTCCTGACATATCAAATCAATGTCCGGTATGTTGTCGTCTTTTTCGCACTCTGCGATCACCGCGACCCCGTCAGTGCCGCTGTGGCTTTCCAGCGCGAACGCCGCAACACATGCTGGCCGTATGTCCGACGTGGTGCGCTCGACAACTGCCTCGATGTCGGAAGGGTAATGGTTCTGCCCTCGAATGATGATTGTCTCTTTTAATCTACCGCAGACGTACAACTCGCCTTCAAATAGGAAGCCAATGTCCCCAGTCCTCAAATAACGTTCCGGGGACCCATCATTCAGGCTTGCGAAAAAAATTTCGTGTGTAAGCTGCTTCTTATTAAAGTAGCCACCTGCTTTGCTGGCTCCGTCGATCCAAACCTCTCCAATGTTCCCCTCGCCACCATCTTTGCCGTTTTCGAGATTGACAACCTTAACGTCGACCCCAGGCAACGGCGCTCCGCAGCTGATAAGGGTGACTTGATTGTACCCGTCTGAACGCGGCGTCTCTGCGCGCACCTGTCCGCGCTCTAACGAATGCGCGTTGAGGGTCAAACGCGCGCGACCTCCGCTGCTTACGGTAAGCGTATTTTCGGCCAGTCCGTAAGACACCATGTATGCTTCGTCGGACAAGCCACAGCGTTTGAATTTTTGAAGAAAGGCGTCGTAAGTGCTGGCGCGAACTGGTTCCGCGCCGCTCATCAACACGCGCAGAGAGCTGAGATCAAGACCGTTCAGTGCCGACGTTGCAACCTTATCTTCTCGAAGACAGTACTCGTAGGCAAAATTGGGCGCACTCGAGATCATCCCGCCCCAGGTTGAGATCGCTTCTAACCACAGGAGTGGCCGCTTTAGAAAGCTTAACGAGGAAAAGCCTATGAGCGTTCCACCAGCGATCATAGTGAATAGGTAATACCCAATCAGTCCCATATCGTGAAAATGAGGGAGCCAGGTTATCGCGATTGGGTTCTTGGGCAGTTGTTCGTGCGAAGCTAAGGTTGCGTGGCAATTGAATACGACATTTTCGTGCGATACCAGAACCCCGCGAGGATCTTGAGTAGATCCGGATGTATATTGGAGGAACAGCGAAGGATTAAACGTTTCGGTGCAGCTCGACGCCGCGCCATACATTCGATCCGTGCAAAGCCAATTTTCCATAGCAACAGACACGCGACTGTCGGAAAATGCCTTTGAGCTGTTCGCCAGATCAGGCAGCCGCTCTTTATACCGGCTACTTGTAAGAACTGCGACAGCCGAAGAGTCCCGAAGAATGTGTGCAAGGCGAAAGGACCCGCCTGAAGATACGGCGTTATCGAGGGGAGGCACTGGGACAGGAACAGCCCCGAGTTTGATGCACGCAAAAAATGCGACGATGAAGTCGAGTCCAGGCGGATAAAGGAGAACAACGCGGTCGCCAAACCGAATTGTTTTCGACTCCTTCAGACGGAGGGCGACATGATTAGTGCATTCGTCAAACTGCCGATAAGTGTACGATTCGATCTCTTGACCGCGGCCGTTCAAAAAACGGTAGAGTACTTCATCTGGTCTCGCTTCGACCCACTTGTCCAGAAATTCCAAAATTCCTTTCATCGATTACCGCCTTGATTACAAATGCATGAAGAACTCTCCGCGGATGCGGCGTGCAACGTTTAGTAGCAATATTCTATGCCAAAGGGTCTTCGCCAAAGAATTTACGAACCATTTGCAAGGAAGGCAACAAACAATTGATTTTTCCAACCTTCAGCCACTCAGGCGTTGGTCAAATAATTTGATAATCAGTGCGCAGGTCTCGAGGACGGGATTGCCGTCGAACTTCTTTGCCCATGCCAAACAGCGCGCTTTTACTTCTTCATCCTTTATAAGTTGATCTAGCAGACCGGCGACATGGTGCGTCGTATAATCCCTCACCATGACCTGCTTGGCCACGCCCAGCTGAACCGTACGGCGCGCATTCTCGAATTGGTCAAACGCTGTCGGACGTATGAGTTGCGGTGTGCCCGCTCGCAAGGCGTGACTTACGCTGCCAATTCCACCATGATGTACGAAGGCGGAGAGGCGGGGCAGCAGTTGTTCGAAGGGGGCGAACGTAAAGTGTGCCAGCCCGGGTGGCAGTCCCGCGGGAATTTGGTCGGCGTGAGGCGTGAGCAAGATGCCTCGACGGCCAAGCCGTTGGCAAACCTCCATTGACGTGGTGAAAAAGCGCTGCGCCGCGGCAGTCTGAGTGCCAGCGCTAAATCCGATTGGGGCTGGTCCCGCCGCGAGGAATGCGTCGATGTTTTCACACTCGGTTCTTGCCTGGTCGGCGAGGGGAAATCCGGTCAGTTTGATACCCGGGGGCCAATCCGGTTGTGCCGGCGCAAACCATTCCGGGAACATGCCGACCGTAAGGTCTGCGTCATGAATTGCTTTATTGAAGACGCGACGTATCGCAGGTAGCCCCAACTCGGCACGATATCGATTGAGATGGGTGCCTATCATGGGATCGAGAAACAGATGATCGAGGATAGCAAATGCCGCTCGTTTTGTTATGCGAGGAAGCGACGGTCCGGGAAAGTGTTCGAGAAGTTTCGGTGCATCGAATTCAGACCGTAGAGCGGCTGGGCTCAAATGGACTGCGACAGTGGGTATCGCGTCTAGCTCTCTCAACAGATTAACTGAAAAGGCAAGTGTCGAGCCGATTGCCAAGGTTTGTCCGGGGATGACGTCGGCGCGCATCGCGCGAAAGGAGAGTCGGACAAACCTATCCAAGTATGGCGCCAAGTGGCGCCAGCCATAGACGGGACGCCCGACATTTGCATCGCTTACGACCGTCTGGTATTCGTTCGGGTAGATC
>Ga0209023_10002304_pt1 | contig 24122 bp, 14 predicted proteins | sample LakOneMetagenome_FD_187468 | JGI IMG/M metagenome (GOLD analysis project Ga0209023, IMG submission 187468) | Freshwater and sediment microbial communities from Lake Erie, Canada (SPAdes) (version 2) | ecosystem: Environmental > Aquatic > Freshwater > Lentic | place: Lake Erie, Canada... | reverse complement strand
GGGGGACTCTGTGCTGTTTGGCTCACCCACCGAACTCGTGATGGCGCCAGCAACACTCAAGGCCGTGAAGTACAAGCCCGGTGAATTTCGTCTGGTCACCTTGATCAGCAAGCCGCCGCTGGGGGTGTATGTCAGGGGCGACTTTCCAGCCAACAGCATTGACGAGCTTGTGGCCTACGCGAAGTCGAACAAGGAGAAGCCTTTGAACTACGGCAGCGTAGGCATCGGCTCTGTCTACCATCTGGCGGGGGATGCACTCGTCAAGGGAATGGGCGTGGACATGACGCATGTCCCATATCGCGGCGCCACCCCGTTGCTGCAGGATCTGATGGGAGGGCAACTCGATCTGGCGTTCTTCCCCGTCGATGGAAACCTGGCGAAGATGACCTCGGGCGGGAAGATGCGGGTCATCGGTATCGCTGGACCTGCGCGCTCGCCGCTCTTTCCGAACGCGGGCACATTTGCCGAGAGCGCCTCGCTGCCAAAGTTCACCACGGTCGATGTGTGGGGGGGCATCTTTGTGTCGAAAACGACCTCCGACAACGCCGTGCAAACGCTGCACCGGGCCGCACAGGCCGCCATGGTGGAGCCAGAGACTCGCAAGGCCCTTGAGCTGGCAGCCGGTGTGCCGCTGATGCCGGCAATGACGCTCGATCAACTTGCTGCCTTCTACAGCACTGAGACGGCCAGGTACCAGGACGCCGCAAAGCGGGCCAACCTTGAACCGAACTGAGTCCCGAATGAACGCACCACTCCCGGCACTCGATGCGATTCGCGCTCATGACGAAGAAATGGTGTCCCTTCGACGCCAGATCCATTCGAACCCCGAACTTGGCTATGAAGAGCATGCGACCAGCGACCTCGTGGCCGAGCGCTTGGCGCGGTGGGGATGGACTGTGCACCGCGGCCTTGCCGGCACTGGCGTGGTCGGCACTCTGCGTGTCGGCGACAGCGACCGGCGGATAGGGCTGCGCGCCGATATGGATGCGCTCCCCATGGCCGAGACCTCGGGGAGACCTTGGGCCAGCAAAGTGTTCGGGAAGATGCACGCCTGCGGCCATGACGGGCACACGGCCATGCTGCTGTCGGCGGCCCGCCATCTCGCAGCAACCAGGCACTTCGACGGTGTGGTGCACGTCGTGTTTCAACCTGCCGAGGAGGGCTTGGCCGGTGCGAAAAGAATGCTCGACGAAGGCTTTCTGGACTTGTTCCCTTGCGACGCCATGTTCGGCATGCACAACGCTCCAGGTATCCCGGAGGGCCAGTTCATGGCGATGCCTGGCTATGCAATGGCCAGCGGCGACCTGTGCACCATCGTTGTCAAAGGAGTCGGAGGGCACGGTGCCATTCCGCAGTATGCGGTCGACCCTGTCGTTGCGGGCTCCGCGATCGTGCTGGCCATCCAGACCATCGTGTCGCGCAACGTGGCCCCGCTGCAAACAGGCGTGGTCACAGTGGGCGCTTTCTTGGCGGGTGATGCGCCGAATGTCATCCCTGGAACCGCCGAGTTGCGGCTGCGAATCAGCGCCATGCACCCCGATGTGCGGGACTTGCTGGAGCGGCGCATCAAGGAAATTGCACGATCTCAGGCGGAGACTTTTGGTGCGACGGTAGAGGTCAACTATGTTCGCCGCTACCCCGTGCTCAACAACTCTGCACACCACACTGAGTTTTGCACGCAGGTTGTTCTCGACTGGTTGGGCAAGGACGGTCTTGTAGCCATCCCTGAGCCTGTAACTGCCAGCGAAGACTTCGCCTTTTTTCTGGAGAAGGTGCCAGGCTGCTACATCAACATTGGCAATGGCGTGGGGAGCGATGGCGGTTGCATGGTTCACAACGGCAACTACGATTTCAACGACCGGGTACTGGCGACGGGGGCGACGTACTGGGTCAAGTTGGTGGAGCGTTGGCTGGCCCGTGCCGAGAAGGCGTCCTGAATCTCGTCTCGGCGTTTGTCTTGGCCGCCCCGGCGCCGCTCTGCCACTGGCTGAGCAGTGCGCAAAGCCGGGTGCATGTTGGGCCGCCGTCATGACTTCAGGCGGCCAGAATACGCGCCGTGTCAGAATGAAATGATGAGCACATCGATCTCCTCTTCCTCCTCATTTCCCTCCGATGCAGACGGCACCCAGGTCGCGACGTATACCTGGGCCGACGTGGCAGGCCAGCCCGTTGGTGTGGTGCAGATCTCTCACGGCCTTGCCGAACATGGCGCACGGTATGACCGGTTTGCGAAGGCGCTGAACGCTGCCGGGTTTGTCGTTCATGCGGTCGACCACCGGGGGCACGGGCGTACTGCCAACGGGCGGCTCGGAGACTTCGGTGCCGCCGGCTTTGGCGGCCTGATCGCCGATGTGGCGCAGTTCGGGACGGCGCTGCGTGCGCAGCATCCGGGGCTGCCGCTGTTTCTGTTTGGGCATTCGATGGGGTCGTTCGCAGCGCAGGCGGCGATTCTTGATCACGCGTCGACGTGGTCCGGAGTGGTTCTGTCAGGTTCGACCGCGCTCGACCTGCTGGCTGCGGGCATGGCCAATGCACCGGCGGACGCGCCCGCCGGGCTGGCGGCGTTCAATGCAGGTTTTGAACACCGCACGGGCTACGAATGGCTTTCGCGCGATGCCGCCGAGGTGGATGCCTATGTAGCCGACTCGTGGTGCGGGTGGGATGTGCCCGAGCCTGTCATCCCCTCGCTGTTCGCGCCCGCGTCGCGACTGGCCGACCCGGCACAGCTGGCGCGCATTCGCAGCGAGCTGCCGATCCTCATCGCTTCCGGCGATGCGGACCCGCTCGCCGGCGGCGGGGCGCTGATTCAGGCGCTGGGGCAGCGATACCGCGATGCGGGCATCGCCGACGTGACGGTGGTGCTGTACCCGGGCGCGCGCCACGAAATCCTCAACGAGACCCACCGTGGCCAGGTGACTGCCGATATCGTGGCGTGGCTGACTGCACACGCGGGGTAAGCAGCGTTTGCGCCATGCGGCGGGTGCCGCGGCATTGACGCTGGTTGAGGGCGCCCGTCACCACTGTAAGGTTTGGCGATGGCCGCCGGCCCGCAGGCCCTAGCCTTCAGGCCGGTTCATGCTCCAGCCGAAACACCGACACGGCATGGACCAGCTCCCGTGACTGGGTGCTCAGGCTCAGCGCCGCTGCCGACATCTGCTCGACCAGCGCCGCATTTTGCTGGGTGGCAGCGTCCATGTGCACCACCGCCTGCACCACCTGCGACACCTCGTGGTGCTGGCTTCTGCAGGCAGAGCTGATGGACGCCACCAGTTCGGACACCTTGTGAATGGCGGTCACCGCTTCGCCCATCGTGCTGCCGGCGCTGTTCACCAGGCCCGAGCCATGCGCCACCCGGCTGACACTCGTGTCGATGAGGTTCTTGATCTCCTTGGCGGCCTGGGCGCTTCGCTGCGCCAGGCTGCGCACTTCGCTGGCCACGACCGCAAAGCCTCGGCCCTGCTCGCCCGCGCGCGCCGCTTCGACAGCCGCATTGAGCGCGAGGATGTTGGTCTGAAACGCGATGCCGTCGATGACCCCGATGATCTCGGCGATCTTCTGGGAGCTGTCGTGGATGCCTTTCATGGTCTTCACCACCTCCTGCACCACAGACCCCGCATCGCTGGCCACCGTGGCGGCCACCCCCGCCACGCGGTCGGCTTCGGTCGCGTTGTCGGCATTCTGGCGCACCGCTGAACTCAGCTGCTCCATGGTCGCGCTGGTTTGCTGCAGCGTGCTGGCCTGGTGCTCCGTGCGCGTCGACAGGTCCTGGTTGCCGTTGGCGATCTCCTGGCTGGCGGCTGCCACGCTGTCTGCGTTGTGCCGGACGGTTCGCACCGCGTCGGAGAGGCGGTGCGACATCGTGGCCAGGGCAGCCATGGCGCTTTCCGAGTCGCCGTCGCGCACCCGGATCGCGCGGGCCAGGTCGCCATCGGCAACCGCCTGGGCAATGTGCTTGAGCGCGTTGGGGTCTGCGCCCAGTTGCCGTACCACCCCGCGCAGGTAGTACGACAATCCGAGCAGCGCGGTCGCAATGCCTGCCATGACGGCAATGACGATGTTGCGGTCCAGCGAGGCGAACGACTTGATCTCGTTGATGCGGTAGGACAGCCGATTGCCTTGCCTGGATTTTTCGGCTGCCAGCGGCTGCAACAGGCGGTTGCGGGCCGGAATCGTCTTGTCCACCAGGAAGGCGAATGCCTCCTCCTTTTTGCCAGCCTGGATCAGCTTGACGTTTTCTTCCCCCACGGCCCAGAACTCGGTCATCAACGCAGGCAGCGGCGCAAACGCCTGGCGGCCCTCTTCGTCGATCATGTTCTTGCCCAGGTGGTCCAGCCGTTCGAGCAGCAGCTTTTTCTTGGCGCCGACATCCGACAGCGCCTCGTCCAGTTCTGCGGGCGTGCGCGCCAGGATGGCGTGGCGAAGCTGCAGGGAGGTGCGCGTGACGTTGAGTTCGAGCTCTGAAATGGTCAACAGCTGCGGAACATTGGTGAGGTTGACGCGGTCTGCGGCTTCGGTCACTTTGGCCATCATGAACCAGACGATGACTGCGGCCACCATCAGCACGCAAATGAGTGACCCGTTGATGAGCGCAAGCCGCTGCGCCAGAGAGAGTTTGTTCATCGGACTTCCTGTAGTGGTAGATCTTCTGAAAACACCGACCGGGCCGCGCGCCTTGTTCTTCGCGCGAACCGGTGTGGCCCCCTCGCTCCCGGCGGGCAGTCCGGCAGCCTTTGGCTGAAGACCGTAGCGTCCGCACACCGCCGTCAAAACAGTGTACGGAAAGCACAAACTGCTGCAAGTTTTTTTGGCGCATAGCTCGGATCGCCAATGCGTCGTTCAGGCGAGGAGTCACCAATGCGACACCCAATTTGACGAGTACGCGCACTGCGTGGGGATGAGCTTTCGTCGCTGTCGCAGCCGGATATGCCGCAGGAAATTTTGCGCGTCAACTTGCGCCCCTGGCTGACACGCAGCCGTCGCAGCCGCCCTAGCATGGCCGTTTACACAAAGGGCATGCCATGGCCAAACGCAACCGGGGCGCTGCGGGCGCCCCCCAAATAATCAACCTTGCTTTGCAGGGCGGCGGTGCGCAAGGCGCATTCACCTGGGGCGTGCTGGACCGGCTGCTGGAAGAGGAGGCGCTGGAGATCGGTCGGGTGAGCGGCAGCAGCGCGGGTGCGCTCAACGGCGCAGCCTTGCTTACGGGCCTGGCGCGCGGCGGCCGGGAGGGCGCCAAGCAGCATCTCGAGCGGCTCTGGGCCCAGGTCGCCATGGCCGCGACCCCGATGACCTTGAGCCTGCTGCCGCTGCGAAAGCCCGGCATGGGCATGTGGGACGACGCCATGCCGCTTTTCTCGCCCTACCAGACCAACCCGCTGGGCATGCTTGCGCTGCGCACCATCCTGATGGATGTCGTGGACGAAGACGCGTTGCGTGGCGCCAGTGCCGAGCGCGCGCTGTTCGTCAACGCGGTGGCGGTGCAGACGGGGCGGCATCGGGTGTTCGGGCCCGAGGACATCAGCATCGACGCGTTGCTCGCATCTGGCTGCGCTCCCTTGAGTTTTCAAGCGGTGCAGATCGACGGCCAGGCGTACTGGGACGGCAGCTACGCGGCCAATCCGGCCTTGTGGCCTTTGTACAAGAACAACCTCGACACCGACATCCTGCTGGTGGAGCTCACCCCGGTGGTGCGCGAAGAGACGCCTGTGTCGGCAAAGAACATCGTCAACCGGATCAATGAACTCGCCTCCGTGTTCGGCCTGGGTTCAGAGCTGCAGGCGCTCTACATCGTCAATCGTTCGGTCGACACCGCCGACATCCGTATGCACGTGCTGAGCATCGCAGACCAGCCCGCCGGCAAGATCGCCACGGAGCCTTCCATCAAACGCACCGTGGACCGGGTGCTCTTTGAAATGCTGCGCCAGGACGGACGGCGCGCTTGCGAAGCCTGGCTGGCGGACAACCTTGAACATGTGGGTCGGCGCGCGTCGACGGACCTGTTGGAGCGCTATGCCTCGCCGTTACCGTCGCCGCTGATCGGCCGCGGGGCTGCGGTGGAGTTGTTGTAGATGACAGTACCCGCTTGCCGCGCCACTGCCGTGCAGCTTCAGGGTGAGGACCACCGATAACGCCATGCGCGTCGCCACCTGGAACATCAACAACGTCAACAAACGGATCGACCTGCTGGTCGATTGGCTCGCGCGTGCCCGGCCGGACGTCGTGGCGCTGCAAGAGCTCAAGTGCTCCACGGCCGACTTTCCCACTGCGGCGCTGGAGGCTGCGGGCTACCGGTGCGCAGTGGCCGGGCAGCGGACCTGGAACGGTGTCGCACTGCTGTGCCGCGACCATGAACCCCTGACAGTGGTTACCGCATTGCCGGGCGACCCGTCCGACAAGCAAGCGCGGTACATCGAAGCGGCCATCGACGGCGTGCTTTTCGCATGCCTGTATCTCCCCAACGGCAACCCCCAGCCCGGCCCCAAGTTCGACTACAAGCTGCGCTGGTTCGAGCGCATGAAGCTGCGCGCCCAGGAGCTTCTGGATTCGGGCTACCCGGTGGTGTTGATGGGCGACTGGAACGTCGTTCCGACCGATGCAGACATCTACAAGCCAGACACCTGGCGGGACAACGCACTGCTCCAGCCCGGGCCGCGCGCAGCCTATGCCGCGGTGCTGGCGCAGGGCTGGACCGATGCCGTGGCCAAGGTTCACCGCAAAACCGTTCCGTTCACGTTCTGGGACTACCGGCGCAAGCGCTGGGAGCGCGATGCAGGTCTTCGCATCGACCATATCCTGGCGGCCCCTGCGTTCAAGGTGGTGGATGCGGGCGTAGACCGTGACGAGCGTGCCCGAGAAGGCGCCAGCGACCATGCCCCCGTGTGGGCAGAACTTAAGCTCGCCAAGGCGCCAGCAAAGCGCAAGGCAGCCGGCCTGTCCGCCACACCCGCGCGACCCCGCACTGCGCAGGCCACGGCTGCGATTGCCACACCGTCCACATCGACGACGGATCCGCTGTCCAGGTACAACGCCAAGCGCGACTTCAAAAAAACTGCAGAGCCAGCAGGTGTCGTACCGGCGACGCGGCGATTCCCCCGGTCGGCGACATCGGACGCGCTCCACTTCGTGATCCAGAAGCACTGGGCGTCCCGCCTGCACTACGACTTCCGGCTGGAGCTCGATGGCGTGATGGTCAGCTGGGCTGTGCCCAAGGGGCCATCGTTTGATCCGGCTACCAAATCCATGGCGATCCATGTGGAAGACCATCCCATCGACTACAACACCTTCGAGGGCAACATCCCGAAGGGCGAATACGGCGCTGGCACGGTGATCATCTGGGACCGGGGCACGTGGGAGCCGGTGGGCGACGCGCGCGAGGGCCTGGCAAAAGGCAAGCTCATCTTCAAGCTGCACGGCCAGAAGCTGGCGGGCCTGTGGGAGCTGGTGCGCATCTCCAAGCCGGGAGAAAAGAAGCAGGACCAGTGGATGCTGTTCAAGAAGCGGGGCGACGCATGGGCGCGGCCCCGCAGCGACTACGACGTCATCACTGCGCTGCCGGACAGTGTGGTCGAGAAGCCGCTGGGCTGGGTCGAGGACCGTGAGCCGCGAAGCACCGCGTCGTCTGTGCGCCGCGCGCCGGGTGGTGGCGTTGACGCCCTGCAGGCAGCCAGGAAGGCCCCACTGCCTGCCAAACTCGAACCCCAGCTCGCCACGCTCGTGTCCGCCGTGCCGGAGGGCGACTGGGTCGTGGAGACCAAGTTCGACGGCTACCGAGTGCTGGCTCGCGTGGAGGGTGACAGTGTTCGTATCTTTACCCGCAACGGCAACGACTGGACCGCAAAGCTGCAGTCCATTGCCGACGCAGTGGCGGAGCTGGGCCTGACCAGTGCTTGGCTGGACGGGGAAATCGTGGTCCTCAACGATGCCGGCATTCCGGACTTCAATCGCCTGCAAAACGCCATCGACAGCGCCAACACGCGCGACATTTTGTTCTTTGTATTCGACGTGCCCTTCCTGGGCGACATGGACCTTCGCGCAGCCCCTCTGGCAGGGCGAAGGGCTGTGCTCCAGCAGCTGTTCGCCGAGCGCCACAGCGACACGGTGAGGTTCAGCGAATCGTTTGATGTGGCACCGGCCCAGCTGCTCGGCGCCGCGTGCCAGATGGGCCTGGAAGGCGTGCTGGCCAAGCGCTCGGACGCGCCATACGTCTCGGGCCGGACCGAGACCTGGGTGAAGCTCAAGTGCCAGCACCGGCAGGAGTTCGTCGTGCTGGGGTTCACCGACCGGTCCAACGCCGCCAAGGAGGTCGGCGGCCTGCTGCTCGGTTACTACGAGGGCGGGCAACTGCAGCACGCAGGCTCGGTCGGTACCGGCTGGGATTCAATTGGTGGCAAGGAGCTTCATGCCAAGCTCGTCAAGCTGGAGGTCGCAACCCCGCCCGTGAGCGCCGCAGAGGTCAAGCCCGGGCGGTGGTCCAAACGGCGGGCGGGCAGCGAACGCTGGGTCGAACCCACGCTGGTGGTCGAGGTGGCTTTTGGCGAATGGACGCCGGACAAGCACATCCGGCATGCCGTGTTCCGCGGGATTCGCACCGACAAGCCAGCCGGTGCCATCGTGCGCGAAAGCCCCAAGGCCCCGGTTGCGGCAGCGGCGCCTGCGGCCCAGCCCCGGCGCAAGGCCCACGCCGTGAAGATCACCCACCCCGACCGCGTGATCGACCCCACCACGGGCTTGCGCAAGATGGACCTGGTGCACTACTACGAGAGCATTGCCGAGTGGATGCTGCCGCACCTCAAGAATCGGCCCACCTCCCTGGTGCGTGCCCCGACTGGAATCACCGGGCAGCTATTCTTTCAGAAGCACCCCGACAGCAAGATGCCCGGCATGAAGGAGCTGGACCCTGCGCTCTGGCCCGACCACGCCGCGTTGCTGGCGGTCGACTCGCCAGACGCCCTGATCTCGGCCGCGCAGATGAATGTGGTGGAGTTTCACACCTGGAACTCCAAGATCGCGCGCATCGACGAGCCGGACCGGTTGATTCTGGACCTCGACCCTGGCGAGGGCGTGACCTGGCCCATGCTGCAGGAGGCCGCCGAGCTCACCCGCGTCATGCTCACGGAGCTGGGGCTGCAGAGCTGGCTCAAGACCAGCGGGGGCAAAGGCCTGCATGTGGTGGTGCCGATCACGCCCAAGCTGCACTACGACGAGGTGAAGGCCTTCTCGCAGGCGGTCGTGCAGTACATGGCCAAGGTCATCCCGTCCAGGTTCGTGGCCGTCATGGGCGGCAAGAACAGGGTGGGCAAGATCTTCATCGACTACCTGCGCAACGGGCACGGGCAGACCACTGCCTGTGCATTTTCTGCGCGGTCACGGCCCGGCATGGGCGTATCGATGCCGGTGGCGTGGGAGCAACTGCGCGACCTCAAGGGTGGGGCGCAGTGGACGATCACGACAGCGCGGGAGTACCTGAGTTTTCAAAAGGACGACCCCTGGAAAGACTACTGGAAGAAGCGGCAATCGATCCGCCAGGGCATCAAGATGCTGGCCTAGATCATGACGTTGCATCGAGGGCGCGGGGCACGGCCTGCCGGCTCGGCGGCGGCCAGCCAGCAAACGCACAGGCCGTTGTCTGCATCCATGCCGTGCCTGATGCTGCACCCCATGCCAGATACCCGATGCCCGGAGCTATAGTCGGCAACCATCTCGTGACCCAGAGGACGCGGTATCTCCCGCTTCATACCGTCGCAATCCAGTTTGATCAGTAGGCCATGCGCATCAAAAGTCAGCTGTTCGCTCTTGTCCTTTCTGTTCTCGTACCCGCCTCTTTGGCGGCGATGCTGGCTATCTGGTACGTCTACCAGGAGGAGCAGGCCACCCAGGAGACAGGGCTCAAAGAGGCCGCGCGCACCTTCTCGCTCCTGGTGGACAACGAACTGCAGTCGCGCCAGCGCATCCTTCGCACCATCGCCAATGCCCCGTCGCTGGCCACGGGCGACCTGGAGACGTTCTACGAGTTCGCCAAGAAAAACGCGCCGACCTCCGACACCACCATCATCCTGATCGAACCGAGCGGGCGGCAGTTGCTCAACACACGGGTACCGCTGGGGTCCGTGCTTCCGACCCAGCGAGCGTCCAACATCAGCGACCTGATGCAGCGCGACGGTGGCGTCTCTCCCCTGGTGTCGGACGTCTTTTTTGCACCGCTCGGCAAGCGCTACGACTTCATCGTTCAGGTGCCATTCATGGAGCGCGGTGCCGTCCGCTACTTTGTCGTCATGGGCGTCAACGCCGCTTCCGTGCAGGCATTGATGTCGCAGCAAAACATGCCTGCCAGCTGGCTGGGCGCGATTGTCGACCGCAAGGGGGTGGTGCTGGCACGTTCGCGAGACCCCGAAAAATTTGTAGGCAAGGCCTCGGACGAGCGGCTTCAAAAGCTCTTCTCATCCAGCACACAGGGCGTCACCCGCTCGGTCACGCTCGATGGGGTGGCCGTCAAGACGTTCTACCAGCGCGTGGCCGCATCGGACTGGACGGTCGTTCTTAGCATTCCCGAGAGTGAGATTCGGCGTTCGGCCCTGCGCGGGGCCGGGCTGTTCGCCTTGGCTGCCGTGCTGGTGCTGATCATCTCGCTGCTGGTGGCACGCCGCATCGGGGCGGGGGTCATTGCGCGCATGGACCGCCTTGCCCTGGCAGCCGACGCGCTGGGCCGGGGCGAACCGGTGAGCTACACATCGCAGGGACTTGTCGAGGTCGATGCGGTGGGCGTGCGGATCGCGCAGGTCAGCGACCGCTTGCTGTTGAACCAGCGCGAGCTGGAGCTGCGCGTTGCACAGGCCGTGGCTGACACCGAGCGTGCACAGAGGGCTTTGCTGCAGGGCCAGAAGATGGAGGCGCTGGGCCGGCTGACCGGAGGCATCGCCCACGAATTCAACAACCTGCTGCAGACCCTGTCCACCTCGCTGCAACTGGCCAAGCGCGCCAACGAGTCCGAGCGGGTACAGGGCCTGCTCGACACCTGCACCAAGGCGCTCAAGCGCGCCAAGACATTGACGGGGCAGCTCAGTTCTTTCGGCCGCACGCAGGATGCGCGGCTGGAGACGGTGAGCCTGCAAAAGCACATCCACGAGTTCCGCCAGCTCGTGGACAACGTGCTGCCCGCCAGCATTGCGCTCGATGTGGTCATACCGGAGGAGGCCTGGCCCGTCACCATCGACCCCACGCAGTTCGAGCTGGCTTTCCTCAACCTGGTGATCAACGCCAAGGATGCGATGCCCACCGGGGGCAACATCCGGGTGGTGGTGGGCAACGAGGCAGGGGCTTCGCCAGCGGCAGGGTTGCCGGTGGGCGACTATGTGCGGGTGAGCTTTTCGGATTCCGGGATGGGGATGACGGCCGATGTCATGGCCAAGGCGCTGGACCCGTTCTTCACCACCAAAAGGGTGGGCGAGGGCACGGGCCTGGGTCTTCCGCAGGCTTTCGGCTTCGCGCGGCAATCTGGCGGCACCCTGCTGCTCCACAGCCGCGAGGGGCAGGGGACGCAGGTGGACATCTACCTGCCCAGGGCAGTCGGAGCGACCGAGGCGCCTGCGCTGGCCGCCGACTTGCGCGCAAGCACTGCGGGTGGGCTGCCCGCTGAGGGCATGGGTGGCGGCACGCTGCTGTTCGTGGAAGACGACGCCCTGGTCCGCGAAAGTGTCGCGCCCGCGCTGGAGGGCGATGGGTTCTTCGTGATCATGGCCGAGAGTGCGGACGCGGCGCTGGCCTGCCTGGAGGCCGGCACCAAGATCGACGTCGTCTTTTCCGACGTCGTGATGCCCGGCACGATCAATGGCATCGACCTCGCCAGGACCATCGTGAGCCGCTTCCCCCACATCAAGGTGGTGCTGGCCACCGGCTATTCGGAGAACCGCGTCTCCATGCCCGGTGTGCAGGTGCTGGCCAAGCCCTACGACGTGGCCGATGTGCTGCGGGTGTTGAGAAAAACGGTGGCGTGACCCTGGAGTGAGGTGCCCGGCGCCTTGCGCGAGGGGTTCCAGAGTCACCCGCACAAGGCTGGGTCGGTACTTCGCTATTCAAGGCGCTGCCGGGGTTGGCCCCGTGAAGAAAGCGCAGCGCTGCAGTTTTTGGCAGTGATCGCACCACAGCGTCACAAAACCGAAATACCACGCCGGTAACATTTACTCACAACGATTCCCTGGCGCTGTCCATGCCCGAAACCACTGAGTACCTGAGCGATTTCCGGCCGCGTTTTCGCCAGCCCAGCGCCGCCGATCTGTGCATCGAAGTGCCGTGCATGACGACCGACGAAACCAACGAAAAGGTCATGGAGGTATTCAACCGCCACCGCGACCTGGTGAGTCTGCCGGTGGTGGAGGGCACCCAGCCGATCGGCCTGATCAACCGCAGCATTTTTCTGTCGCAGATGAGCAAGCAGTTCCGCCAGGAGCTGTATGGCCGAAAGAGCTGCATTGCCTTCATGGACAAGGAGCCGCTCATCGTCGACGCGGCCCTCGATATCGATGCGTTGACCTTCAAGACGGTGGAGTACGGAGAAAAAGCCCTGTCCGACGGCTTCATCATCACGCGCGACGGTGCCTATGTGGGCATCGGCAATGGGCTGCAGCTCATGCGGGTGGTGGCCGACATGCAGGCCTCGCGCAACCGCCAGATCATGCACAGCATCGAATACGCCAGCGTGATCCAGCAGTCCACCCTGCGCAGCTCGCTCGACGCCCTGGCGCGCGCTTGCCCGAACGCCAACCTGGTGTGGCAACCGCGGGACATCGTCGGCGGCGACTTCTACCAGTTCAGCACGGATTTGGACGGCTGGTTCGCTACGGTGGCGGACTGCACGGGCCACGGCGTGCCCGGTGCCTTCATGACGTTGATTGCGTCCACCAGCCTGAACCAGGCCATTGAACAGAACGGCCCCCGCGACCCGGCGAGTCTGCTGGGCCACGTCAACCGCAGCATCAAGCAGATGCTCGGTCAGGTGGATGGACAGGATGGCACCCCGGGCTCCGACGACGGCATGGACGCTGCGTGCTTCTGGTTCGAGCCCGCGCAAGGCCGGCTGGTCTTTGCCGGCGCGCGGCTGTCGATGTTCGTGGTGCGCCCAGGCGCTGACACAGTGGACGTGCTGGATGGGCAGCGCAAGGGTGTCGGCTACGTGGACAGCGAGTTCGACTACGCATGGAAGAACCAGGAAGCGGTGCTTGCCTCGGGCAGTCTGGTGTTCGTCAGTACTGACGGGCTGATCGATCAGATCGGCGGCCCCCGCGGCATTGCGCTGGGCAAACGCCGCGTGCGGGAGCTGCTGCTCGAGCACAAGGAAAAGACGCCGTCAGAGGTCAACGCAGCGCTGCTGGAGGCGCTTCGGGTCTGGCAAGGCGAGCACCACCGGCGCGACGACCTGACCTTCTTTTGCTTTCGCACATAGACAGACCACGATATGCCTTCTCTCACGATCGCCACCAAGTACGGCTCGTTCTTCAACCTGGCGCGCCAGCACCAGGTCATCTTCTACTACGTGGGCTACTTCTCGCAGCACATCGTGGCTGCGATGGCCGATGCGGTGAAACTGCAGCTTGAAGTCGCCGGCGTGGCCGCGCCCACGCGGCGCAAGCTCTTCTCGTCCTTCGTCGAGATGGCGCAGAACATCATTCATTACTCCGCCGACTCCCTGACCCCTGCAAGCCAGAACAACGGCGAGTTGCGCCACGGGTCGGTGTGCATTCGCCGCGAGGCCGATGGCAGCTTCTCGCTGCTGTGCGCCAACCCCATCGAGCGCGTGGTGGCCGAAGAGCTGCGCATCAAGCTGAGTGCACTGCGCAGCATGACGCTCGATGAGATCAAGCAGGCCTACCGGCAGACGCTGCGCGAGGAAACGCCGCAAGGCAGCAAGGGCGCGGGCATGGGCTTTTTGACCGTCGCGCGGGACGCACGCGAACCGCTCGAATTTGACTTCGACGCCGACGACGAGACCGGCGGCTCGCCCGTCTTCTACCTGAAGGCAGCCATCTAGGCATACAGCGCCCGTCAACGAATCGAGATTACTGATGGAAAACCTCTACATCGCACCGACGCCCAGCTCGCCTGAGGTGGATTTCAAATTTGATACGCGAACACTCAGCCTGCGGGGCGAGTCGTATCCCGAAAACGCAGCCGCGTTCTATGGCGACGTCATCGCGCGCCTCAGCGAATTCTTGTCCACGCAGCGCGAGGCCACGTTGAACGTGAACGTGGCGCTGGCCTACTTCAACAGCTCCAGCACCAAGATGCTGTTCAACCTCATCGAAGCGCTGAGCAATGCGGCGGAAGAGGGCAACCGGGTGGTGCTGAACTGGTACCACGACGAGGAAGACGACACGATCCTCGAGTTCGGCCAGGAGCTGAGCGAGGACTTCCCTGCCATCGAGTTCGTCACCCATTCCGTAGGGGCCGCCTAGATGCTGAGCGCTTCAACAGGGCCGGCGCCCGATCTCTTCGACGCCGAGAGCCAGACGCTGCTGGCTGCCAGAGCCGCCCATTCGGCATGCGCAAGCTCTGCCCAGGACACCTGCGGGCCGGCCCTGGGCGAGCTGATCCTGGCGTACGAGCGGCTCCTGCGGGAGACGCGCAGGCTGGTGCGCCGCAGCGACAGGGCCGAGCTGGAGATGAACCAGATGAACACGCGCCTGCAGGACCTGGCCGCCGAGCTCGAACACCGCGCCAATCACGATCCGCTGACGGGCGTGCTCAACCGCGCGGCCATCATCGAGCGGGTCAACCGGCATTTCGTCCGCGAAGACTTGGCCCTGGTCGTTCTCGACATCGATCACTTCAAACGGATCAACGACAGCTTTGGCCACCCGATGGGTGACAAGGTCATTCTGGGCGTTGTCGCCTGCCTGCAAGCGGTCGTCCCCGCCACCGCGCAGATCGGGCGTGTGGGGGGCGAGGAGTTCACCGTGGTGCTGCGCCAGCACAGCGCCGAGGAGTCCGAGCGCGTGGCGCAGAAGCTGAGGCAGGCCATCGAGGCCTGCCTTTTCGATCTGCCGGACGGCAGCGGCGTTACAGCCAGCTTCGGCGTGTGCTGGGCCTGTGCGGGCAGCGATTTCGACAGTGCGTACGGCCTCGCTGATGAAGCGCTTTACGTCGCCAAGCGCGGCGGGCGCAACCAGGTCTGCGTGGCGGCCAGTTCCTTGCCATCGCTTGAGCATGTGGTCTGAGGCTGAGCTGCGCAGGGCAGATTCAAGGTGGGCCACTCTCGACACCACACGGCGTGATGCGCTCAACATGGGGGCGCACTGGCGAATACTCGTGGTCGACAACGATCCCGACGTGCACGCCGCCACGCTGGCTGCGCTGGAGGGGCACACGCTGTTCGAGCGCCCGCTGGTGTTCATGCATGCCTTCTCGGGCGACGAGGCCAAATCCCTGCTGCTCAGAGAAACCGACCTGGCCATGGTCATCCTCGACGTGGTCTCCGAGCAGGCCAGCCCGGGGCTCGACCTGGTCGATTTCATCCGCCACTCGGCGGGCCTGAGAAACACCCGCATCGTCCTGCGCACCGGCCAGCCTGGCCAGGTGCCGGACCTTGAAACACTGCTCCGCTACGACATCAACGACTACCGGACCAAGGCCGAGCTCACCCCGGACCGGCTTTTGGCGATGGTCGTGACAGCGGTTCGATCCTATAAACAACTGTGCGCTGTCGATGCCGGCCGGGTCAGCCTGGAGATGATCGTGCGCTCCAGCGCATCGCTGCTGGAAACAAAGGACGCCTACGAGTTCGCGTCGGCGGTGCTGACGCAACTGGCCGCCTTGCTGAACGTCGAACGCGAAGGCCTGGTGTGCGTGCAACGCGGGGAGAGCCGGCGTGACTACCACGTACTGGCCGCCTCGGGCAGGTTCTCCGAGCTCGCCGGTCTCCCGCTGGATCTGTTGTCGCAAGGGCCGGAACTCGATCTGCTGTGCGCCTCCATCGACAGGCGGTACAACGTCTTCGGCGAGTCGGGGGGGCTTGCGCTGCACATCGGCCACAAGGACGAGCAGGACTTCGTGGTCTTCATGGATGTACCCCGCAACCACCGCGGCCTGGAGCCGCAGCTGCTGGATGTCCTGTGCGCCAACCTGAGCACGCTGTTGCACAACCGCGGGTTGCTGGGACGCTTGCACGAGAGCGCCTACCACGACCCTTTGGTGAACCTTCCCAACCGCGCGCACTTTGTCGAAGAGGTCAGCGACTGCGCGCGGCATGGCGCCACCGACTACGTTCTGGCGCTGATCGACATCGATGACTTCAGCGCCACGAACGATGTAATGGGCCACCGTTTTGGCGACCGCCTGCTGGAGAAGGTCGCCCGGTGCCTGGAGGCATCGCTGCCGCCCGGCGTGCTGCTGGCCAGGCTTGGGGCGGACACCTTCGGTGTGCTCGGCTCCGTCAGGCAGGTGAGTCCGAGGCACCTGCTGGAGTGCGTTCGGCAACCTTTGAACATCGACGGCGTGCCGCACAAGGTATCGCTCACCTGTGGCTACGTGCTCTTGCCCGACGAACCGCAGGCCGGTGCCGACCTGGTCAAGGATGCGACCATTGCCCTCAAGCGCGCGAAGCGGGACCACCGGGGCCAGGACCTGCAGTACGCCGTGCAAATGGGCACGGAGGCAAGAGCCCGTGCCTTGCTGCGTTCGGAGTTGCGGGAGGCCATCGAGCACAAGCAGTTGTTCCTGGTGTACCAGCCCCAGCTGAATCTCGACACCCATGCACTGGTGGGGCTGGAGGCGCTGCTGCGATGGCAGACAGCGGACGGCAGATTCGTTCCGCCGGATCAGTTCATTCCGGTGGCCGAACACTCGGGCCTCATCGTCGGACTGGGCCAATGGGTTCTGGCCACCGCCTGCGCCACCATGCGTGAACTGCTGGATGCCGACGCGGCCCCACAGCGCATGGCCGTCAATGTGTCCACGGTGCAGCTTCAGGACCCGGGCTTCTTCGACATCGTGTGCGCGGCGCTGGACCGCAGCGGGCTGCAAGGCGAGCACCTTGAACTCGAGATCACGGAGTCGGTAGCGGTGCTCCCGACGCAGTTCCTGGAGCACACCTTGTCGGCACTGCGGGCCAAGGGCATCACGATTGCCATCGACGACTTCGGCACCGGGTATTCGTCGCTGAGCTACCTGGAGCGCCTGCCGCTGGACCGCATCAAGATCGACCGTTCATTTGTCCACCAACTGGGCGAACCACGCGGCGCCCGCATTGCAGAAATGGTGGCCCAGCTGGGCCGAAAACTGGGCTTGAGCGTTCTGGCCGAAGGCATCGAGGATGCGGCCGTCTGGCAGTCGCTGCGCGCCATGGGGTGCCAGGAAGGCCAGGGTTATCACATCGCCAGGCCGATGGAACGAGACGCGCTGGTCGGCTGGGTCCGATATCACGCGAGCCGACCAGTTCTGCCAACGGACGGACCCGGCGCTGCTTTCCGGGGTGTGCCGCAGCCTGTGGGCGAAGATATCTCCACGCTGGCCTGATTGACTCCCGCTGGTCGCGCGTATCGGGCGCAATGGGGGCGCAATGGGGGCGCATTGCGGGCGCCATGCTCGGTGCGCAAGCGCCCTTGCTGAATCGACGACGGAGACCCGGCGCCTGTAGGCGATCGCGCACCTGCCAACAGCGCACGCACCCACGGTGCCTACCACCCAGCACCCGGCAACATCAAGCGGGGCCAACACCCGCGTGCAGGACGCCGCGTGGGCGCGCCCTCACACGCACAACGGGATGGGCGGCATGGCAATTCACACACGCAGGGCAATGGTGACGGGCGTTCTCGTCGGTCTGATGGGCGCGGCCGTGCTGGCCGCAGGACTGTGGCTGGCGTCGCTCGGCGGCAGTTGGTACTACGCAGCAGTTGGAGGCGCGCTGCTCGTCACCGGCCTCTTGTGGGCGCGTCAGTACCCGTGGGCGCGCGGGTTGTATGCCGTGGTGCTGGGCGGCTCGCTCGCGTGGGCGCTGTGGGAGGTGGGCCTGGACTGGTGGCCGTTGGCCGCGCGGCTCGATGTACTTTTCGTGTTGGGCTTGTGGCTGCTGACCCGGTGGTCGGGGCGCCCTGCTGTTGCCGACGAGCGGCAGGCCCGCGCTGGTGCGCCAGCAGACTCGCGCCCTGCGCACCGTGGATGGGCGCCACCGGGCAGCGCGTTGCTGGGCTTGGTGTTACTGGTGTCTGCCGCTGTGGCCGTAGCGTCGTGGTTTCGCGACCCGCACGATGTGGCGGGCAAGCTGCCGCAGGGCGAAGTCGCCGCCCTCGCAGCGCCGTCGGTGGCGACTGACCCAGCGTCAGGTGTGCCCGGCAACCCGGTGGTGCCACTGGGAGAGTGGCACGCTTACGGCCGCACGGGCCTTGGCCAGCGTTTCGCGCCGCTGGCGCAGATCACGCCAGCGAACGTGGCGACACTCAAGCTGGCATGGGAATACCGCACGGGCGACGTGCGGGGCAAGCCGGGCGACCCCGAAGAGACCACGTACGAGGTCACGCCCCTCAAGGTGGGCAACCGGCTGTTCCTGTGCACACCGCACCAGTCGGTGATTGCGCTCGATGCCACCAGCGGCAGGGAGCTGTGGCGTTACGACCCGCAAATCGAAAACAAGCTTGCGCTGCAGCATCTGACCTGCCGCGGGCTGTCTTACCAGCCGCCGCGCGCGGCAACAGCGGGCGTGAGGGCGGGTGCAGCCGCGGTGCCTGTGTCTTCCGGCACGGCAGACGTGGTTGCCACTGCTACCGCCACTGCCATTGCCACTGCCAGTAGCAGCGAGCGCGGGACCCCTGCACCGCGCCCGGCGCCCAACGCGGCGCCTTCAGGTGCTTCTGCGGCTTCAGGGGCTTCTGGGGGCGCATCCAACCCGCGCCAGCCGCCCGTCGCGGCACAGCGCGGCACCACGGATGCGGCCTGCACGGCCAAGCTGTTCATGCCCACGGCAGATGGCCGCATCATTGCGCTGAGCCCCGAAACGGGTGCGGTGTGCGCCAACTTTGGCGGTGGCACCGGCCAGATCGACCTGTGGCAGCGCATGCCCAACCTGCGGCCGGGCGCGTACTACTCCACCTCGCCGGTAGTGGTCACCCAGCGCTACGTGATCGTGGGTGGCACGGTGCTGGACAACGCGTCCGTCAAGGAGCAGTCGGGCGTCATCCGCGCATTCGACATCGACACCGGCGATCTGGTGTGGAACTGGGATTCGGGCAACCCCGACGACACCGCGCCCTTGGCCCCGGGCCGCACCTACACGCCCAACTCGCCCAACAGCTGGTCGATATCGAGCGTGGACGAGGCGCTTGGCATGGTCTATATCCCCATGGGCAACCAGCCGCCCGACCAATGGGGTGGCCGCCGCAGCCCGGCGGTGGAGCGCTATTCGTCTTCCGTCGTCGCGCTGGACCTGGCCACCGGCCGCGTGCGCTGGCACTTTCAGACCGTCCACCACGACCTGTGGGACTACGACGTGCCTGCGCAGCCTACCCTGGTCGACCTGCAGGTCAACGGCCAGACGGTGCCTGCGCTGGTGCAGCCCACCAAGCAGGGCGAGCTGTTCGTGCTGGACCGCCGCACCGGTGCCCCGGTGCTGCCGGTGCAGGAAGAGCCCGCGCCCCAGGGCGCTGCTGCAGGCGACCACACCGCGCCCACGCAGCCGCGCTCGGCGCTGTCGTTCAGCCCCCCGCCGCTGCGCGAGCGCGACATGTGGGGCGCGACTATGTTCGACCAACTGGCCTGCCGCATCGCCTTCCATCGGCTGCGCTACGAGGGCCGGTTCACGCCGCCGTCCGAGCAAGGTAGCCTGATCTACCCGGGCAACTTCGGCGTGTTCAACTGGGGCGGCATCGCGGTCGACCCGTCGCGCCAGGTGGCGTTCACCACGCCCACCTACCTGGCGTTCGTGTCCAAGCTCGTGCCGCGCAAGGATGACACCAGCCTGATGGTGCAGGACGGCGGGCCGCCCAAGGGCAGCCTGCCCGCGCTCAACGAGAACTTCGGTGCACCGTTTGCCGCGTCGATGAAGCCCTTCGTGTCGCCCCTGGGCCTGCCCTGCCAGGCACCGCCCTGGGGCTATGTGGCCGGTGTCGACCTGCGCACGGGCCAGGTCGCGTGGAAGCACCGCAACGGCACGGTCCGCGACCTGGCGCCGGTGCCGCTGCCGTTTCGCATGGGGGTGCCCGGTATCGGTGGCCCCATGGTGACGGCTGGCGGCGTGGCGTTCTACTCAGGGGCGCTCGACAACTATGTGCGCGCCTATGACGTGAACGACGGCCGCATCGTCTGGCACGACCGACTTCCGGCGGGCGGGCAGGCCACGCCCATGAGCTACACCGGCGACGACGGACGCCAGTACGTCGTCGTGGTCGCGGGCGGGCATGGGTCCACGGGTACCAAGGCTGGGGACTCGGTGCGCGCCTACGCATTGCCGCGCTAGCGGCGTTGAAGGCTGGCGGCGGTCGCACTGGTCGCACTGGTCGCACTGTGCGTGGTGTTCATGGTGGTCGCGGCGTTCAGGGCACTGCTGTGGACCATGCGAGAAGGTGCGCGATGAACGGATTGCACGCTGAGGCAGTGTGGCCCGACACGGGCTCCGCTCTGACCAGCACGCCCAGCGGCGGCACGGGCCTGAGTTTCCACGCCAGCACGGCCAGGTCCTGCCGTTGCACGAACGGCCGCACCAGGCTCATCGGCACGCACACCAGCAGGTCGCTGGCGCACAGCATGGCGTAGGCGATTTCTGCCGAGCGGCTGGATACCCTGCAAAGATCGGGGACACCCCCCAGGTCGTCGAAGAGACGCTCGACCTGCAGGGGCCCGAGCCCCGTGAGCGGCGGAGCCAGCCAGCGCTGAGCAAGCAGATCGGCCGCCCGCAGCGTGGCCTGCTGGGCCAACGGGTGCGCTGGGCGGCATGCCACGACAAACTCATCCTGCTGCACGGCGTGGAACTCGAACCCCTGCGGCATGGGCTCCGGCTGGCGGCAAATGGCGAGGTCCAGTTTTCCTTCTTGAATGCTCGCGAGCAGGTTGTCGATGGTGACCTCCTGAACGTCGATGACGGCGTCTGGCTGCAGCGCGCAGTAGGCGGGGATGGCCGCGGTCAGCAGGCCGTTGATGCCTGCGGCAATGCTCCCGATGCGGATCGGGGCGGAGGCTGCTCCTTGCCGCATCAGCGCCGCGTTGCCCGCCACCGCCTCGATGGGCACCAGCGCGGCCCGCAGCAGCGGGAGCACCGCGCTACCCAGGCGGGTCAGCCGCATGCCTTTGGCGTGCCGCTCGAAGATGGCCCCGCCCAGTGTGTTCTCCAGCTCTGCCAGGGCGTGGGTGGCGGCAGGCTGGCTCAGGCCGATGGACGCTGCAGCCCGGTGCAGGCTTTGCAGGTCGGCAATCGCGATCACCAGTTGCAGGTGCTTCAGGCGAACGCGGCCAAGGATTCGATTGAACAGGACGGACGGGGAGGGCTCAGACATGCGCATTCAAAAAATGAATCAGACAGAAAAAGAAGCATTGGTCTCGCACGGCGCGCTGTGCAACGATGCCCGTGCCCGAAGGGTGGGCGCCCACGCGCTCTGTCAATCCAATCCATGAATGTTATTGCCGAAAGGGACATGCCAAGGTCTCGCGGCACCTGAGGAGACAAAACCACATGCCATCGCCCCATACCCCCCATACCCACCCCTCGCGCCGTGTCGCACCGCGCACCTCCCGCCTTTACCTGCTGCCCATCGCCGGCGCGCTGCTGTCCGCCGCAGGCCTGGCGCACGCTGCCGACACGCTGGATACCGCCTGCAAGACCACGGCCGAATGCCAGGCGCAGGTCGCCAAGATCCAGGGCGTTGTCAAAGGTGACGCCACCAGTGCCCTGTCCCGATCGCAAGACACCTTCTACTGGTTCGGCCGGATCAACATGGCCTCCACGGTGATGAACGTGGAGCAGGGCATCATCCCCAAGGCGCTGGCGGGCCGCATTGCGCGTGGCGTCGAGCAGTCGATAGCGCAAGCTGCCGCGCCCGGTGGCAAGCGCCCCACCGACGTACTGCAGGTCGAGAAGATCATCACGGACGCCGTGGGACCCGAGGCCACGCTCATCCACACCGGCCGCAGCCGGCAGGACATCCATTCCACGCTGAACGCTGCGCAGCTGCGGCTGGAGATGCTGGACTTCGCAGACGCTCTGGATCAGGTGCGCGCACGGCTGATCACCATCGCACAGGCGCAAACCGCCACCTACGTGCCCGCCTACACCAACGGCGTGCAGGCCATGCCCATCAGCTATGCGCACTACCTGATGGCCTTTGCCGACTCGTTCGGCCGTGACTCGGCGCGCATCCGCGAGGCCTACGCACGCGTCAACCTCAGCCCCATGGGCACCGCGGTGCTGTCCAACTCGAGCTGGAGCATCAACCGCGAGCGCCTGGCGCAACTGCTCGGGTTCGACGGGTTGATCGTCAATTCGCTCGATGCCGGGCAGATCAGCACCTACGACATTCCCATCGAGGCCACCTCCATCGCCAGCTCGACCGCTATCCGCGTCGGTGCCTTCATGCAGGATGTTCACACGCAGTACCACCAGACCCGGCCCTGGCTGCTGCTGGCCAGCTCCAAGACCTACACCAGCAGCGCCATGCCGCAAAAGGCCAACCCCGGAATCATCCAGAACACGCGGGCCAAGGCCAGCGACGTGGTGGCCTCGGCGCAGGCGTCGCTGTGGCGCGCCCATAACGTGACGCCCGGCATGATCGACTACAAGAACACCTGGAGCCCTGCCAGCGCCAAGACGTTCGTGCAGGCCGTGGAGATGCTGCAGCAGTTCACCGATGTGCTCGATTCGCTGCGCATCGATCCGGCGCGTGCACTGGAAGAGCTGGAGTCTGAATGGACCACGTCGATGGAGCTGGCGGAGGCACTGCAGCGCAGCCATGGCATACCGTTTCGGGTGGGGCACCACTTCGCGTCCGACGTGGTGCTGCTGGCAAAGGAGCGCAACATTCGGCCCAAGGACTTCCCCTATGCAGAGGCTGTGAGGATCTACCGCGAAGCAGGCAAGAAATACGACCTCAAGGAGCAGCGGCTTCCGTTGGGCGAGAAGGAGTTTCGCCGTGCGCTGTCGCCTGCAGAGATGGTGCTCACCCGCACGGGCACGGGCGGCCCCCAGCCGCGGGAGGTGCAGCGCATGATCGCCGCCGGCACCGACAGCCTAGCCACAGACCGCGCGTGGTCTGGCGAAGCACGGCAACGCCTGCTGGCGGCCGAGGCGGCGTTGAATGCCGCCTTTGCAACCCTGGTCGCTGCCCCGTAGGCCGGTGGGCGCGGCCCGGTAACTGCAACGGCAACAGCAACGGAAGCCGGCCGGCGCTAGAGGAACTGCGCCCGCACGCCCACCATCAACCGCCTGCCCGCTGCCGGTTCAAAGAATCGGCCGTTGCCATCGTTCACGATCAGTGTCCCGGCGTAGCGCCGGTTCAACAGGTTGTCGAGCCTGGCCCACAATTGCCAGCGCGTGGCACCTGGCGCCGTGCCGCCCATCTGGTAGCCCGCGTGCAGCCCCACTACGGCAAAGCCTGCAGCCGATTCGCTGTTGGTGTCGTTGGCAAACACCGGGCCCGACAGGTTCACTGCGCCGCCTACACGCCACCGGGGGCCCGGTGCGTAGTCGACGGCCCACTGCGCCACATGGCGTGCAGTGCCTGGCAAGCGGTTGCCTGCGGCCACGGCAGAGCCTGCGGCGCCGGTGTAAGCGTTGCCGAAGCGGGCATCCAGATACGTGTAGGTGGCGCTGGGAGACCAGGGGCCCCAAGCGGCCCGCCAGGCCAGCTCCAGGCCCTGGCGACGCACGTTGTCCACGTTCTGGAAGACGGAGCGGCCGTTGATGGTTTCCACCGGAACGATCTCGCCGCGGCTGCGGGTGTCGAACCAGGCCAGGTCCACCTGCTGGTGCTCGCCACGCCACTTGGCGCCCACCTCCCACTGCCGGCTTTGCGATGCAGACAGCCAGTAGTTGGGGCCTGCGTTGCCGATGCTGTAGGCCATCTCCGCCAGGGTGGGCGTCTCGAAGCCGCGGCCCACGTTGGCGTAGAGATTGAGCGCGTCGGTGGCGCTCCACACCACACCCAGCACGGGGCTGG
>Ga0209023_10002303_pt1 | contig 24125 bp, 23 predicted proteins | sample LakOneMetagenome_FD_187468 | JGI IMG/M metagenome (GOLD analysis project Ga0209023, IMG submission 187468) | Freshwater and sediment microbial communities from Lake Erie, Canada (SPAdes) (version 2) | ecosystem: Environmental > Aquatic > Freshwater > Lentic | place: Lake Erie, Canada... | reverse complement strand
CTACGCGACGTGGTGGATCCGCCAGGCGATCACGCGCTCGATCGCCGATCAGGCGCGCACGATCCGCATCCCGGTGCACATGATCGAGACGATCAACAAGATGAACCGGCTCTCGCGCCAGCACTTGCAGGAGTTCGGCTTCGAGCCCGACGCGCCGACGCTGGCCGAGAAGATGGAGATCCCCGAGGACAAGATCCGCAAGATCATGAAGATCGCGAAGGAGCCGATCTCGATGGAGACCCCCATCGGCGACGACGACGATTCGCATCTCGGCGACTTCATCGAGGACACCAACAACACCGCGCCGATCGAGGCCGCGATGCAGGCCGGCCTGCGCGACGTCGTGAAGGACATCCTCGATTCGCTGACGCCGCGCGAAGCCAAGGTGCTGCGCATGCGCTTCGGCATCGAGATGTCGACCGACCATACGCTGGAAGAAGTCGGCAAGCAGTTCGACGTGACGCGCGAGCGCATCCGCCAGATCGAAGCCAAGGCGATCCGCAAGCTCAAGCACCCGAGCCGCTCGGACAAACTGCGTACCTACCTCGACACGCTCTAAACTCCGGGGCATGTTCGCCTGGGCCCCGACCGCATGACCGAGATTGTCGAGCGCACCGTGCTGTTCGCCGATCTGCGCGGCAGCACGGCGATGTACGAGACGCTGGGCAACAGCGATGCGACGGCAGTGGTCACGCAGAGCATCTCGCTGTTGGCGCAGATCGTCTCGTTGCACGACGGCCGCGTCGTCAAGACGCTCGGCGATGGGTTGATGGCGATGTTCTCGACCGCCGCCGACGCCGTGTCGGCCGCCGACGACATGCACGAGTCGCTCGAACGCATCGGTGCACCGGGCGCACCGGGTCTGCATCCGCGTGCGCGGCTGGTCCCGCTGCGGCTGCAGGTCGGCCTGGCGTGCGGCGAGGTGATCGAGATGTCGGGTGACGTGTTCGGTGACGCGGTCAACGTCGCGGCGCGCTTGATCGACCATGCCGGCGACAACGAGACGCTGGTGACCTCGACGGTGCTCGATGGACTGGCCGAGGACGAGCAGCCGCGCTTTCGCAGCCTGGACCGGATGCAGCTGCGCGGCCGCGTCGAGCCGGTGCACGTCTACCTGCTCGAATCGATGCGCCGTTTCGGCGACACCGCCGCGACGGCGTTCGGTGACATCGCGCCGATCGCGGCCGAGCCGGAGGGCATCCGGCTGATCTGGCTCGACCAGAACCGCGTCTACGCCGGCACCAGCCTGCCGGTGATCCTGGGTCGCAGCCCGCAGGCGACCTACATCATCGACGACACCCGCGTGTCGCGCTCGCATGCTCGCATCACCTGGCACGGCGGCACGTTCCAGCTCACCGACCTCAGCTACAACGGCACGTACGTGCGCTTCGATCACGACCCCGAAGTGATCAGCCTGCGGCGCGGCAGCTGCACGCTGCACGGCAGCGGCTTGATCGGCCTCGGCGGCTCGCCCGCCGACCCGGCCAGTGCCAGCCTGCGCTTCGAGATCATGAAGTTCGCGGACACCACGCCGCAACACGCGCCGGATCTCGACTGGCGCACATGAAGCTGCGCGCCGAGCCCACCATCGCCACCGGATCCGCGCAGCGCACGGCGATCCTGCTCTGCAACCTCGGCACGCCGGATGCGCCGACACCGTCGGCCGTGCGCCGATACCTCGCCGAGTTCCTGAGCGATCACCGCGTCGTCGAGATCCCGCGACTGCTCTGGCTTGCGATCCTGCACGGCGTGATCCTGCGCACCCGGCCGGCGAAGTCGGCAGCCAAGTACGCCAGCATCTGGACACCCGAAGGCTCGCCGCTGCGCGTCTGGACCGACAAGCAGGCCCAACTGCTCGGCGGCTACCTCGGCGAACGCGGCCACCGCGTGATCGTGCGCAGTGCGATGCGGTATGGCATGCCGTCGATCGGTCAGGTGCTGGACGAGCTGAAGGCGGCCGGCGCGACGCGCATTCTCGTGCTTCCGCTGTACCCGCAATACGCCGGCTCGACGACCGCGAGCGTGCACGACGCGGTCGGCACCTGGGCATCGCGCATCCGCGCACTGCCCGAGCTGCGCTTCGTCGGCCGCTATCACGACGACGCCGGATACATCCGCGCGCTCGCCAAGCGCATCGGCGATTTCTGGACCGACCGCGGCCGGCCCGACAAGCTGGTGCTGAGCTTTCACGGCGTGCCGCAGCGGACGGTCGATCTCGGCGACCCGTATCAGGCCGAGTGCCTGGAGACGGCACGCCTGCTGATCGCGCAGTTGCGCATCGACCCGCAGCTGGTCGCGGTGACGTTTCAGAGCCGACTGGGCCGCGCCCAGTGGTTGCAACCGTACACCGAGCCGACATTGATCGCGCTCGCGCGCCAAGGCGTCAAGCGCGTCGACGTCGCCTGCCCCGGCTTCACGTCGGACTGCCTCGAGACCCTCGAAGAGATCGACCAGGAGGCGCGCGCCGCGTTCCTGAACGCGGGCGGCGAGGAGTTCAACTACCTGCCCTGCCTGAACGATCAGCACGAGTGGATCGCGGCGCTGTCCGCGCTCGCGATCCGTCACCTGCAGGGCTGGCCGACGACGGCGGCCTGACACGCGCTGACGGTGGCGCGCGCTACGCAGCGCGCCGGCGGCGCATCAGCTTCATCACGCGCGGCAGCAGCGCGACGGCCACCACGACGATGAGCAGCGTCAGCGACCCCGGCCGCTCGATGAACACGCTCCACTTGCCCTCGCCGATCGACATCGCGTTGCGCATCTGCGCCTCCGCGAGCGGGCCGAGGATCATGCCGATCACGACCGGTGCCGCAGGGAAGTCGAAGCGCCGCATCACCAGGCCGAGCAAGCCGATTCCGTACAGCAGCACCAGATCGAACGCCGACTGGCGCATGCCGTACACACCGACCGTCGCGAAGATCAGGATGCCGGCGTACAGCTGCGCCTTGGGCACCTTCAGGAGCTTGACCCACAGTCCGACCAGCGGCAGGTTCAGCACCAGCAGCATCACATTGCCGATGTACAGCGAGGCGATCAGCGCCCACACCAGCGTCGAGTTCTTGTCGAGCAACTGCGGCCCGGGCTGGATGCCGTAGTTCTGGAAGGCGCCGAGCAGGATCGCCGCGGTGTTCGAGGTCGGGATGCCGAGCGTCAGCAAGGGGATCAGCGTTGCGGTGATCGCCGCGTTGTTCGCCGCTTCGGGGCCGGCGACGCCTTCGATCGCGCCGGTCGTGCCGAACTCCGACTGGTGCTTGGACAGCTTCTTCTCGGTCGCGTAACTCAAGAACGTGGGGATCTCGCTGCCGCCGGCCGGAATGGTGCCGAACGGAATGCCGATCGCGGTCGCGCGCAACCACGCCGGCCACGAGCGGCGCCATTCCTCGCGCGTCATGTGGACCTTCGAGAGCTTGTTCTGCGTCTCGACCTGGCGCCCTTCGTAGAGCATCACGTACAGCGCCTCGGCGACCGCGAACAGGCCGACCGCGATCAGCACGACCTCGATGCCGTCCATCAGCTCGGGCACGCCGAGCGTGTAGCGCGCCTGGCCGCTGATCTGGTCCAGACCGATCAGGCCGATCGCCAGCCCGATGAACAGCGACGTCATGCCGCGCAGCATGCTCTTGCCGAGCACGGCGCTGACGGTCACGAAGGCCAGCATCATCAGCATGAAGTACTCGGGTGGGCCGAGCAGCACCGCGTACTTCGCGACGACGGGCGCGGCGATCGTCACGACGACCGTGCCGATCGTGCCGGCGACGAACGAGCCGATCGCCGCGGTGGCCAGGGCGGCACCGGCGCGGCCGTTCTTGGCCATTTTGTTGCCTTCCATCGCGGTGACCATCGACGCGGCCTCGCCGGGCGTGTTCAGCAGGATCGAGGTCGTCGAGCCGCCGTACATCGCGCCGTAGTAGATGCCGGCGAAGAAGATCATCGAGCCGGTCGGCTCGACCTGCAGCGTGATCGGCAGCAGCATCGCGACCGCGGTCGCCGGGCCGATGCCGGGCAGCACGCCGATCGCGGTGCCGATCGTGCAGCCGGCCAGCGCCCACAGCAGGTTCACCGGCGTACCGGCGGTGATGAAGCCCTGGATGAGTTGGTTCCAGATGTCCATGTCAGATCCAGCCGGTGCTCGTCAATCCGGGCAGATTGATCGCGAGCAGTTTGGTGAACATCCAGTAGACCGGTGCGGCGATCGCGATGCCGACGAGCGCATCCTTCACGAACGCCATGGGCGACCAGTCCGGGTTGCCTTCCGAGGCCTTGTAGCCGCGCACCGCCATCACGAAGCACAGCGTGCAGCTGAGGATGAAGCCGATGAACGTGATCAGCAGCGCATTCAGCAGCATCCCGGCGCTGACCCAGACGAAGCCGGGCCAATAGCCGGACGCCGGAGGCTCACCGTCCGCGTCGTCGTCGTCCATCTGGCGGAAGCCGCCGCTGTACGCTTCCCAGGTCAGGAAGCCGCCGCACAGTGCGAGCGCGAACGCGACCACCCAGGGCACGAAGTTCGGCCCGACACCGCCGTAGCCGGCGTCCGAGCTGATCTGCGCGGCGCCGATCGCCAGCACGCCGGCGAGCACCAGCGTGCCGACACCGATCAGCGTCTGCGGCAACTTGGCACTCATCGTCAGACCATGCCGGACTTGACCATGATCGCGCGCAAGCCGGCGAACTCGTCGTCGACGAACTTGTCGAACGCCGGGCCGGTCAGCAACGCCGGGGTCCAGCCGTTGCGTTCGATCGCCTCGGCCCACGACTTGTGCTTGGTCGCGGTGACGATCATGTCGGTCAGCGCCTTGCGCTGCTCCGCGCTGATGCCGGCCGGGCCGTACACGCCGCGCCAGTTGCCGAGCACGACGTTGTAGCCCTGCTCCTTCATCGTCGGGATGTCGATGCCCTTCAGGCGCGTCTCCGACGTGACCGCGATCGGACGCATCTTGCCGCTGGTGATGTACTCGGCGAACTCCGAATAGCCGCTGCCGCCGACCGTGACGTTGCCGCCGAGGATCGCCGCCGTCGCCTCACCACCGCCGCGGAACGCGACGTAGTTGATCTTCGCCGGGTCGACGCCGACCTCGCGCGCCAGCATCGCCGCGGCGATGTGCTCGGTCGATCCGCGCGAGCCGCCGCCCCACTTGACGCTGCCCGGGTCCTTCTTCAGCTGATCGACGACGTCCTTCATCGTCTTCATCGGCGAGTTCGCCGGCAGCACGAAGACGTTGTACTCGCTCGACAGCCGCGCGATCGGCGTGGCCTGCGTCAGCTGCACCGGCGGCTTGCCGGTGATGATGCCGCCGAGCATCACCGCGCCCATCACCATCAGCGAGTTGCCATCGCCCTTGGTGCTGTTGACGAACTGCGCCAGGCCGATCGTGCCGGCGGCGCCCCCCTTGTTGTCGTAGCTGACGGTGCTCGCGGCGCCCGAATCCATCAACGCCTTGCCGAGCGCGCGGCCGGTCGTGTCCCAGCCGCCCCCGGGATTGGCGGGGATCATCATCTTCAAGTTCGCAGCGGCTTCGGATCGCAGCGGCAGCGCACCCGCAGCCATCAGCGCGGCCAGCGTTTTCAGAAAGGCGTCACGGCGCATCACAGTCTCCTTCATCGTGGTTCGAGCGGTCATGCATGGTCGCGGCCCAAGCTGTCACTTGGCTGTCGGCGCGCCTAGGGAAAATGCTAGGCCGGCGCGCCCCGGTCGCCGCGGGCCTTGTCGCAGACTCGCGCGCATGAAACTCCTGCTGGTCGAAGACAACCCGGCAATGCAGACGACGTTGCAGCGCACCTTCCAGCGCCGCGGCATGCAAGTCGTCACCTGCGACGACGGCGCCCGCGCACTCGACCGCTGGCGCGCGAGCGTTCCCGACGTCGTCGTGCTCGACCTGAACCTGCCCGGACTGGACGGCCTGCAGGTGCTTGCCGCCGCACGCGCGGAGGGCCTTGCGACGCCGGTGCTGATCCTGACCGCGCGCGGCACCGTCGGCGATCGCATCCTCGGGCTGAACACCGGCGCCGACGACTACCTGCCCAAGCCGTTCGATCTGGATGAACTCGAGGCGCGCATTCGCGCGCTGGCACGCCGCTCGGCGCCCGAGCTCGCCTCGCCCGAGTTCTGCGGCTTGCGCGCCGACGCCGTCAGCGGCGCGATCTACCTTCGCGGCGAGGTGCTCGAACTGCCGCCGCGGGAGGCCGCGCTGCTGCGCGCGCTGCTCGCGCAGGCCGGCAGCGCGGTCGCGAAGGAACGGCTGACCGAGCTGGTCTTTCCCGGCGAAGACCGGGTCCAGGCCGAGGCGATCGAAGTCGTCGCCTATCGCTTGCGCAAGCGGCTCGCCGACACCGGCGCCCAGCTCGTCACGCTGCGCGGTCTCGGGTATCTGCTGAAGGCAGGGGCATGACCGCCACGCCTGCGCGTCCCCGCCTGTCGATGCGCAGCCGGTTGCTGCTCGGCATTTTGCTGCCGGTGCTGGTGATCGTCGTCGTCAACACCGTCAGCCTGTACCAACAGGCTCTGCAGTCGGCCGATGTCGCCTACGACCGCACACTGCTGGCCTCGGCGAAGTCGATCGGCGAGACGCTGGACGTGACCGGCGTGGGCCCGCAGATCCGGCTCCAATCGACCGTTCTGTACTCGGCGCTCGAACCGTTCGAGGCCGACAACCGCAGCCGCATGTACTACAAGGTCAGCGGCTTCCAGGGCGAGGTCGTGTCCGGCTACCCGGACCTGCCGAGCTGGCACGGTCGCATCCCCGACAAGGGCGCGTACGCGGCCCTCGTCGACTTTTACAACGACCGGTATCACGACGAACCGGTGCGCGTCGCGGTGTTGCTGCAGCCGGTCTCCGATGTCGAGGGCTTCGGTGTGGCGACGATCCAGGTCGCCGAGACGCTGGAGCTGCGCCAGGCGCTGGCGCGCCAGATCCTGTTCGACACGGTGTGGCGGCAGGCCACGCTGGTGGCGGTGATCGTGCTGGTGGTCGTGATCGTCGTGCAACTCGCGACCCGGCCGGTGCGCGAGCTGAGCGCGCGCATCGTCGCGCGTGGCGCGAACGACCTGTCGCCCCTGCCCGCAACCGATGCGCCGCGCGAACTGGTGCCCCTGCTGGATGCGACGAACCAGGTGATGGCGCGCCTGGACCATCAGCTCGAACACCAGAAGCGCTTCGTGCGCGACGCGTCGCACCAGTTGCGCACGCCGCTGGCGGTGCTGAAGACGCAGCTGCAATCGGCATTGCGCGGCGACATCGAGCCGACCCAGGCACTGCACGAGATGAACCACACGGTGACGCGCGCAACCGACCTGGCCAACCAGATGCTCGCGCTCGCCAAGGTCGAGCAGCTGCGCCAACAGGGCGACGCGCCGATCACCGACTGGGCCGGCGTGACGCGCACGGTCGCGCTCGATCTCGCCCCGCTGGTGGCGGAGCACCGACTCGACTTCTCGATCGACACGGTGCCGTGCTGGGTGCGCGCGCATGAATGGGCCTTGCGCGAGCTGGCGCGCAACCTGATGCACAACGCGATCAAGCACGCGCCGCCCGGCTCGCCGCTCGCCGTCACGCTCGAACACCGCGGGCGCGAGGCCATGCTGCGGGTGCGCGACCACGGCGCCGGCATCGCCGATGAACTGCGCCGTCGCCTGTTCCAGCCGTTCGCCGCCGGCGGCGCGACCGGCGACCCGCGCACCGGCTCGGGGCTGGGTCTGGCGATCGGACACGAGATCGTCCTATCGCTCGGTGGACGGATCGCACTGGACAATCGCGTGGAGAACGGCACGATCGCAGGGCTGGACGCGTCGGTGTGGCTGCCATTGGAGGAAAATCAGGACCGATGACGATGACGGAGACGACCTTGACCCGCGCACCCCGGGTGCGGCTGGACAAGTGGCTCTGGGCCGCGCGGTTCTACAAGACCCGCACGCTCAGTGCGGAGGACATCGCGAAAGGCCGTGTGCAGGTCAACGGCCAGGTCGCGAAGGCGTCGCGCGAGGTTCGCGTCGGCGACCGTATCTCGCTGCGCCACGGGCTGGTCGCACGCACCGTGGTCGTCAAAGGCGCAAGCGAGCAGCGCGGTTCCGCCAGCGTCGCGGCCCTGCTGTTCGAGGAGACCCCCGAGAGCCTGGCCCAGCGCGAACAGCAGGCGCTGGAGCGGCGCGTGAACGCCGAACCGGCGCTGGCGATCGAGCAAGGCCGTCCGACCAAGCGCGATCGCCGCCAGCTCGCCGACTGGAACCGCTGGAGCGCCTCGGTCGAGCCCGACTGAACCGGCCCCCGGTCGAACTTCTTGCAAAAGCCCTCTTGAATTTGAGGGCATGTGCCCCATTTGTCGAACTTCAGTTTCCGAACACCATGACGACAGACAACCCGACCCCCGACCACGACCCGATTGCCGCCGAGGCCGCCGCCGCGGCGAACGAGGCCGCGGCCAGCGCCGCCGAAGTCCGCTTGCAGGAGCTCGAAGCCAAGCACGCCGAGGTGTCCGACGCCTATCTGCGTGCCAAGGCCGAGGCCGAAAACACCCGTCGCCGCGCTGAGGACGAGATGGCCAAGGCGCGCAAGTACGCGGTCGAGTCCTTCGCCGACAGCCTGCTGCCGGTCAAGGACAGCCTCGAAGCCGCCCTCGCGATCCCCGACGCCACCTCGGCGCAGATGCTCGAAGGCGTGCATGCGACGCTGCGCCAGCTCGTCTCGGCGCTGGAGCGCAACAAGGTCGCCGAGATCAACCCGGCGTCAGGCACCAAGTTCGACCCGCACCAGCACCAGGCGATCAGCGTGGTGCCCGCGGCGCAAGAGCCCAACACCGTCGTCGCGGTGCTACAAAAAGGCTATCTGATCGCCGATCGCGTGCTGCGCCCGGCGTTGGTGACGGTGTCCGCCGCGGCGTGACCTCTGCACAGGCGATCCACAGTTCTTGCACCGATCGCGCTTGAAAGCCCACACCTTATCCACAAGTTCAGCACATCCGAATCTGCACTCTCTCAGGAGCACACAACATGGCAAAAATCATCGGCATCGACCTCGGCACCACGAACTCGTGCGTGTCGATCATGGAAGGCAACACCACCAAGGTGATCGAGAACAGCGAGGGTGCGCGCACCACGCCGTCGATCGTCGCCTACCAGGACGATGGTGAGATCCTCGTCGGCGCCTCCGCCAAGCGCCAGGCCGTGACGAACCCGAAGAACACGCTCTATGCGGTGAAGCGCCTGATCGGCCGCAAGTTCACCGAGAAGGAAGTGCAGAAGGACATCGACCTGATGCCCTACAAGATCGTCGCAGCCGACAACGGCGACGCCTGGGTCGAGGTGCGCGGCAACAAGCTCGCGCCGCAGCAGGTCAGCGCCGAGACGCTGCGCAAGATGAAGAAGACCGCCGAGGACTATCTCGGCGAGACCGTCACCGAGGCCGTGATCACGGTGCCCGCGTACTTCAACGACGCGCAGCGCCAGGCCACGAAGGACGCTGGCCGCATCGCCGGTCTCGACGTGAAGCGCATCATCAACGAGCCGACCGCGGCCGCGCTCGCGTTCGGCCTGGACAAGAACGAAAAGGGCGACCGCAAGATCGCCGTCTATGACCTCGGCGGCGGCACGTTCGACATCTCGATCATCGAGATCGCCGATGTCGACGGCGAAAAGCAATTCGAAGTGCTGTCGACCAACGGCGACACCTTCCTCGGCGGCGAGGACTTCGACCAGCGCATCATCGACTACATCGTCACCGAGTTCAAGAAAGAGCAAGGCGTCGACCTGACGAAGGACGTGCTCGCGCTGCAGCGCCTGAAGGAAGCGGCCGAGAAGGCGAAGATCGAGCTCTCGTCGAGCGCGCAGACCGACATCAACCTGCCGTACGTGACGGCCGATGCGTCGGGCCCGAAGCACCTGAACATCAAGCTCACGCGCGCCAAGCTCGAAGCGCTGGTCGAGGATCTGATCGAGCGCACGATCGCACCGTGCCGCACCGCGATCAAGGATGCGGGTGTCCAGGTCGGCCAGATCAACGACGTGATCCTGGTCGGCGGCATGACGCGCATGCCCAAGGTGCAGGAAAAGGTCAAGGAGCTGTTCGGCAAGGATCCGCGCAAGGACGTGAACCCCGATGAAGCGGTCGCCGTCGGCGCCGCGATCCAGGGCCAGGTGCTGGCCGGCGACCGCAAGGACGTGCTGCTGCTCGACGTGACCCCGCTGTCGCTCGGCATCGAGACGCTCGGCGGCGTGATGACCAAGATGATCAAGAAGAACACCACGATCCCGACCAAGTTCGCGCAGGTGTTCTCGACCGCCGAGGACAACCAGCCCGCGGTCACGATCAAGGTCTATCAGGGCGAGCGCGAGATGGCCTCGGGCAATAAGAGCCTGGGCGAGTTCAATCTCGAAGGCATCCCACCGTCGCCGCGCGGCATGCCGCAGATCGAGGTGAGCTTCGACATCGACGCGAACGGCATCCTGCACGTGGGCGCGAAGGACAAGGGCACGGGCAAGGAAAACAAGATCACGATCAAGGCGAACTCGGGCCTGTCCGAGTCGGAGATCGAGCAGATGGTCAAGGACGCGGAGATGAACGCGGCCGACGACAAGAAGAAGCTCGAACTGATTCAGGCGCGCAACTCGGCCGACGCGATGGTGCACAGTGTGCGCAAGAGCCTGGCCGACCACGGTGACAAGCTCGAAGCCGGCGAGAAGGAGAAGATCGAGGCGGCGTTGAAGGACGCCGAGGAATCGCTGAAGAGCGAGGACAAGGCCGAGATCGAATCCAAGACCGAGGCGCTGATGACCGCGAGCCAGAAGCTCGGCGAGAAGGTCTACGCCGAGTCGCAGGCCGCCGCGGCGGCGGCTGGCGGGGGTGCACCCGGCGCCGGCGCGGAGCATGCGGCCGAACCGCCGCCGCAATCGGCCAAGCCCGCCGACGACAACGTGGTCGACGCCGAGTTCAAAGAGGTGAAGAAGTAAGCACAACGACTCACTGAAGCCGCGGCCCCGAAGGCCGCGGTTTTTGTCTTTGAAGAGAGCATTGCATGGCAAAGCGCGATTACTACGAAGTCCTCGGCGTGGCGAAGAACGCCAGCGAGGACGACATCAAGAAGGCCTATCGCAAGCTCGCGATGAAGCACCACCCTGACCGCAACCAGGGCGACGATGCGAAGAAGGCCGAGGACAAGTTCAAGGAGGCCAAGGAGGCCTACGAGATGCTGACCGACGCGCAGAAGCGCGCGGCGTACGACCAGTACGGGCATGCCGGCGTCGATCCGAACATGGGGCGCGGCGGCCCGGGCGGCGAAGGATTCGGCGGCTTCGCCGAAGCGTTCGGCGACATCTTCGGCGACATCTTCGGCGCCGGGGCCGGCCGACGTGCCGGCGCCAACCAGGTGTTTCGCGGCGGCGACCTGAGCTATGCGATGGAGATCACGCTGGAGGAGGCGGCGCTCGGCAAGGAGACGCAGATCCGCATCCCGTCGTACGAGACCTGCGAGACCTGCAAGGGCAGCGGCGCGAAGCCGGGCACGAGCCCGAAGGTGTGCTCGACCTGCAGCGGCCAGGGCACGGTGCACATGCGACAGGGCTTCTTCAGCATCCAGCAGACCTGCCCGCACTGCCATGGCAGCGGCAAGATCATCCCCGAGCCGTGCACGACCTGCAACGGCCAGGGCCGGATCAAGAAGAACAAGACGCTCGAGGTGAAGATCCCCGCCGGCATCAACGAAGGGATGCGCATCCGCTCCAGCGGCAACGGCGAGCCGGGCACGAACGGCGGCCCGGCCGGCGATCTGTACATCGAGATCCGCATCAAGCAGCACGACATCTTCGAGCGCGACGGCGACGACCTGCACTGCACCGTGCCGGTCGGCTTGACGACGGCAGCGCTGGGTGGAGGCATCGAGGTGCCGACCCTCGGCGGCAAGGCCGAGATCGAATTGCCCGAAGGCACGCAGCACGGCAAGACGTTCCGCCTGCGCGGCAAGGGCGTGAAGGGGGTGCGCTCGAGCTATCCCGGCGACCTGTACTGCCACGTCAGCGTGGAGACGCCGATCAAGCTCACCGAGCACCAGCGCAAGCTCCTGAAGGAACTCGACGAGTCGTTCCGCAAGTCCGGCGACCGGCATTCGCCCAACGCGAAGACCTGGACCGACCGCGTCAAGGACCTGTTCAAGTAGCACCGCACAATACGGCGGATGACATCGCGCCGTGGTTGGAACCCGTTGACGCTGGCCGTGCTGGCCAGCGTCTGGATCGCGGCGTTGCCGAACTGGCCGCTTTGGCAGGCGCTGCTTGGATTGCCCGAGGTCGCCTCCACGCGAGGCGCTCTCTTCATCGCCGGCTTCGGCGTGATGATCGCGGCGTTGCTGACGGTGCTGCTTGCGCCGTTCGCCTGGCGCTGGACCATCAAGCCGATGATCTCGCTGCTGCTGCTGGCGGCCGCGTTCGGCGCGTACTTCATGAGCGCCTACAGCGTCGTGATCGACACGCCGATGATCACCAACGTGCTGCAGACCGATCCGCGCGAAGTGCGCGATCTGCTCAACGCTCGGTTGCTGCTGGCGGTGCTGCTGCTCGCCGGGCTGCCGCTGGTGCTGCTGTGGCGCGCACCGATCCGACGAATCAACGGCTGGACGCAGCTCGGTCGCAACCTCTCGACGATGATCGCCGCCGCGCTGCTGCTCGGTGGCCTGCTGTTCGCGCTGTTTGCCGATCTGTCCGCGACGATGCGCAATCACGGCAGCCTGCGCTACCTGATCAATCCGCTGAACTCGCTGTACGCGCTGGTCGACCTCGGCATGCAATCGCGCGCGCGCCCGGTCGGACCGCCGGCGCCGATCGGCCTCGACGCCCGCATCGCACCGCGACCCGCCGGTATGCTGCCGCCACTGCTGGTGCTCGTCGTCGGCGAGACCGCGCGGGCCGATCACTTCGCACTGAACGGCTATGCCCGGCCGACGACGCCCGAGCTCGCCGCGCTCGGCAACGAGGTGCTGAGCTTGCACAACGTGATGTCGTGCGGCACCAGCACCGCCGCATCGCTGCCCTGCATGTTTTCTCCGCTCGGTCGTGAGCGCTACAACGCCGGCGACGGTCACCAGGAGAACCTGCTCGATCTGGTGCAGCGCACCGGCATGGCGGTGCTGTGGATCGACAACCAGTCCGGCTGCAAGGGCCTGTGCGATCGCGTCGCCCACATCGAGACCTGCAACGACGAGAACTGCACCGACGACGCGATGACCCAGGGCCTGGACGAACGCCTCGCCGCCCTGCCCGTCGCGGCGCGCGACAAGGGCGTGCTGCTGGTGCTGCACCAGATGGGCAGCCACGGTCCGGCCTACTACAAGCGCAGCCCGGCGAGCCGCAAGCCGTTCATGCCCGAGTGCACGACCAACGTGCTGCAGCAGTGCACACGCGACGCCCTGATCAACGCCTACGACAACTCGATCGTGACCACCGACCACATGCTCGCGCAGACGATACGCTGGCTCTCGGGTCAACGCGCGCGCCACGATCCGGCGTTGCTGTACGTCTCCGACCATGGCGAGTCGCTCGGCGAGAACAACCTGTACCTGCACGGTCTGCCCTATGCCGTGGCGCCGATCGAGCAGAAGCATGTTCCGATGCTGGTGTGGCCGGCCGCCGGCGCCAACGCCGAGTGCCTGCGCGGGCTGCAGAATGCGCCCCTCAGCCACGACAACCTCTTTCACACCGCGCTCGGCCTGCTCGGCATCACGGCCAGCGAGTACGACGCCAAGCTCGACGCCTTCTCCGCCTGCCGCTCGCGCTGAGCGGCGGCCTGCCGAAGAACACCTCCATGTCCGCACAAGCCGACTCGCTCAAGTCCATCCTCTTCGCGCTCGGCGCGAATTTCGCCATCGCGGTGGCCAAGTCCATCGGTGCGTTCTACACCGGGTCGTCGTCGATGCTGGCCGAGGCGATCCATTCGTTCGCCGACTGCGGCAATCAGGCGCTGCTGATCTGGGGGTTGCGCGCCGCGAAGCAGGCCGCCACGCCCGATCACCCGCTCGGGCACGGACGGGCGATCTACTTCTGGAGCTTCATCGTCGCGCTGATGCTGTTCAGCATGGGCGGGCTGTTCTCGATCTATGAAGGCGTGCACAAGCTGCACGACACCGAACCGGTGCGGTATGCGTGGGTCGCGGTGGCGATCCTGGCGTTCGGTGTGGCCGCCGAGTCGGTCTCGCTGTGGGGTGCGCTGCGCGAAATCGACAAGGAGCGCGGCGGGCTCAGCCTGTGGCAGTGGTTCCGCAGTTCGCGCCAGAGCGAGTTGCTCGTCATCTTCGGCGAAGACCTGGCCGCACTCGGCGGGTTGGTGCTGGCGCTGGCGTTCATCGCCCTGTCGATGATCACCGGCAATCCGATGTGGGATGCGTTCGGCTCGATCTGCATCGGCGTGCTGCTCGTGTTGGTGGCGATCCTGGTGGGCATCGAGGTCAAGGCTCTGCTGGTCGGGCAGAGTGCGGAGCCGCAGGTCGTGGCGCGGCTGCGCGCCTGCATCGAAGCGCAACCCGAGGTTGCGCAGGTCTACAGCCTGATCACGCAGCAGCTCGGCAGCGAGGTCATGGTCGCGGTGAAGGCGCGCATGCAGCCGGCAGCATCGGACGTCGCGCTGATCACCGCGATCAATGCGGTCGAGGCGCGGGTACGCGCCGAGTTCGCGCAAGTGCGCTGGATCTTCTTCGAACCCGACCTGGTCGATTGAGAGCCAGAGCGGCGCGGCTTCAGCCGAAGAGGTCTTGCTGGCCGTCGCGCGCCACGCCGAGCGGCTTGCGAAAGCGCGTCAGATCCAGGCCGGTGCGCTCGCGGTTCATACCGTATCGCGCCGCCGCCTTGGCAAAACGCTGGCCGAGCAGTTGCGCCCAGACGCCCTCGCCCTTCATTCGTGAGCCGAAGCGGGCGTCGTAGTCCTTGCGTCCGCGCATGTCGTGAATGCGCGCCATCACGCGCGCGGCCCGATCCGGAAAGTGCTGGTTGAGCCACTGCTGAAACAGCGGATTCACCTCCCACGGAAGGCGCAGCACGACGCTGAACGCTGAGCGTGCGCCGGCGTCGGCGGCGGCCTCCAGGATGCGTTCGATCTCGGGCTCGTTGATGAACGGAATCATTGGCGACGCGCTCACGCCCACCGGCACGCCGGCATCCGCCAGGGTCTTGATCGTCTTCAACCGTCGCTGCGGGGACGCCGCCCGCGGCTCCATGATCCGGGCAAGGTGCGGATCGAGCGTCGTGACCGAGATGTAGACGGCGGCGAGGTGCCGCTCCGCCATCGGCGCGATCAGGTCGAGGTCGCGCTCGACGCCCGCGGACTTGCTGACGAGCGAGAACGGATGCTCGCACTCGGCCATCAACTCGAGCACCGCGCGCGTGATGCGCAACGTCCGCTCGACGGGTTGATAGGCGTCGGTTGCCGAACCGATGTTGAGCAGCAGCGGCGCGTAACTGCGCCTGGCGAATTCTTCTCGCAGCCGCTCGGCCGCATTGACCTTGGCGATGATGCGGGTCTCGAAGTCGAGCCCCGGTGAGAGGTTCAGGTAGCTGTGGGTCGGCCGAGCGAAGCAGTAGACGCAGCCGTGCTCGCAGCCGCGATAGGGGTTGATCGAGAGATCGAAGTCGATGTCCGGCGAATCGTTGCTGGACAGAATCGATTTGACGCGCTCTTCGGTCACCTGCGTGGCCACCGGCAAACGCTCTTCGTGGGCGATCTGCTCGAGCGTACCCCAGCCGTCGTCTTCGGCCTCGCCGGTCTGACGCGCGTAGCGGTGGTCGATCGCCCAAATCGTGCCGCGACCCTTCACCGGATCGGCCAAGTTCTCTGGCGGCTGCTGGCGTGGTTTGAGCATACTGTATGAATATACAGCCTTGCCCGCGCCCCGCACATCGACATTGACGAACTAGGGGGGATTGCAGTTATCCTTTGCGCTGAAAGGTTAACTGAATGTCAATTCAACGAATCGAGTCCGGCTCCACGAACGGATTTCAGGTCCGGGTCGGGCCGCGCCACGCTGCGCTGACAAAGTTCTTCGCCGTAAAGAAATACGGCGGCATCCGCAAGGCCTTGGCCGAGGCGCGCGCGGCCGAAATCGAATTGCGGCGCAAGGCGCCACCCACCTCGGCGCGCGTCGGCCCGCGTACCAAGACGTCGATCAGCAACACCAGTGGCCTGGTCGGCGTGCGCCCGCGCTACACGCTGTTTTCGGACACGCCCTACCTCTCGTTCGTCGCGTCGTGGAGCAAGGGCGGCAAGGCCTACTGCACCAGCTATTCCGCCGAGAAGCACGGCCTGCTCGAAGCGCTGCGCTTGGCGATGCAGCGGCGCGAGAAGGCGACCGGCATGCGGTACGACATCACGCCGCGCCAAGCCTTGAGGCGGATGAGGCACCTGATCACGGGTGGCTGAGCGCTGCGGCGCAGACCGGACCTCGGCAGAATCGAGCACCCGCCGTTTCTGCCGCTCAGGTCATGCCGATCACCGCCCCGTACCGTAGTCCGTCCCCGCAGCCGGCGTCGAAGCGTCTCCGACCCCTGACCGAGTACGCCGAACTGGCCCGATCCGCGACGGCGCTGCTGCGCACCCCGACCGCGCTGGCTGAACTGAGCGAAGACGACGCCGCGATCATCGTGTCGTACATGTGGGCGGTCGGCTACCCGACCGGCTCGACCATTCTGCGCGCCGGCGACGGCGGCCGCACCGACTTCATGCTGCTGCTGCTGAGCGGCGAGGTGTCGGTCGAGACCGACGCCGCCGTCCTGTCGGTGCTGGGCGCCGGTCACGTGATCGGCGAAATGAGCGTGATCGATGGCGCGGCGCGGGCCACCGACTGTGTCGTGCAGAGCAGCGTGCAGGCCGGTGCGCTCACGCGCGAAGCGCTGCATCGACTGATGGACGATCATCCCGCCGTGGCCGCCAAACTGATGCTGGCGATCGCCCAGCGCATGGCCGATCGCCTTCGCGCCACGGGCGATCAGCTCCGGATGATGACCAAGCTGCTCGACGAGACGGTCGCAAAGGGCCAACGCACAGCGGTCGCCGACCTGCGCCGCACGACGCTGCCTCAGTAGTGCTCGTTGCGCGCCGCGGGCGGCGAGCATTCGGCGCGCTTCTTGTAGCGCGCATCGCCGCACAGGCGTTGCATGCAATACGGTCGCAGGAAGAAGTTGCGCTCGGCGCACAATTCGCGCGGGCCGGCAGCGACCGATTCGATTTCCGGTGACCTGCGCAGCGCGGTCTTGTGCGGCGCGCGTCGCGCCGCGGCGCGTGCCGAAGGCGCCGCAACGACCTCGGGCGTCACGGCGGGGCGCGCCTCCTCGATGATCTCTTCGACCTCGGGCGTCGAGGGCGGCAGGGTTGCGACCGGTGGCGGCGGTGCCGCGGCAACGACCAAGGCGGCTGCCGACGACGCTGCGACCACGGCAGGCACCTTCGTCGAGGGGGCCGCCTTCGCCAGGCCGAACGTGGTGTCGACCGTCATTCGGCTGGCGCCGACCAGCACCAACAAAGCGACCGCTGCGCCTGCCGGAACCCAAGGCGGGAACGCACGCCGACGAGAACCGGGCGCCGGACTCAGCGTCCAGACCACGCGCCGCCACAGCCACGCCGCGCTGTGACGCCAGTGTGCGACGCTGATGTTGCGCCGTCCGTCCAGCGCCTCGCGCAGCGCGCGCACACTGTGCGGTCGATCGTGCGGGCGCACCGCGAACGCCCAGTCGAACGCAGAGAGAAAGCGCGTCGAGACGCCTTCGATCCTGCGCCGCGCCAGCGGAATCATCTCGTCGTGCACGCAGCGCTGGGTCGCCGCAGGCGGCGGCTTGCCGTCCACGAGGTAGGCGATCAGCGCGGCGACGCCGTACAGGTCCGTCCAGGGTCCCTGCTGCAGATGGGCCGCGTCGGCGTACTGCTCGATCGGCGCGTAGCACGGCTTGACGACCGCAGTGACCGGGCGCGACGAATGGCCGATCAAGCGACGCGCCGCGCCGAAGTCGAGCAACACCGGCTTGCCCGGTCCCGTCACGATGACGTTGTCGGGCGCGACATCGCGATGGCAAACGCCGCGCGAATGCAGCAGCGCCAACGCGTCGAGCAGCGGCTCGATCATCGAACGCATCCAGGCCTCGGTGGGTGGCTCCGACATGGAGCGGCGCACATCGCTCAGCGTCGGTCCTTGCAGATGCGGCATCACCATGTAGCCGGTTCCGTTGGCCTCCCAGAACTGGTACACCTTGACGATCGCCGGGTGCGAGAACGAGGCCAGCAGTTTGGCCTCGTCGATGAAAGCGCGCAGGCCGAGCGCGAAGGTCTGCGCACTCGTTCCGGAACGCACCGTCACCTGCGTGCCGTGATGGCGCTCGGCCAATTGAACGGGCATGAACTCCTTGATCGCGACATCGCGATCCAGCGCGTGATCGCGCGCAAGGTAGACGATGCCGAATCCGCCGTCGGCGAGAACCCTCAGGACTTCCAGGTCGCCGAGCCGTGTCCCCAGCGGTAGTGCTGCCCGCTCCATGTGTCGTCAGTGTCCGATAAAAGCGAAGTGTGCCGCTTTTCGCCGCGCGCGGGATGTCGGCGGGGGTCGTTTGCCCCTGTAGGACAGAGGGTGACATGCAGGCGATCGGCTCGCGCAGCACAGCGCGCCGGCGGTCGCCTCTCGGCATCGGACTACCTGTCTTGTCGGTGTCGTCCGACAGGCCAGCGCAGCGCGATCACGAAGACTCGCAGCATGAATGCAATCCATTGGCCATTGATCTCCCCGGCGCGCCGGATCATCCAGGTGTGCCGTGATGAAGGCGTCGTGGGGTTGATCGCGCGCGTCGTTGCGAGGACGGTCCGGCCCCTCGTGTGGGTCGAGCGCGTGGGGTTCTACGACTCGGATCTCAGCACCCTCGGCGCGGACGCGCCGCCGGTCCCAGGGTTGCCCGTCGAAGTCCGCCCGGCGACGCGCGCAGAGCTCCTCGGTCGCCATCGTGACGCACTCGAGTTCGAGTTCGGTGTTGCACCCGCCGACATTGAGCAGCGTCTGGCCCGCTCGCATGTCGCGATGATCGCGCTGCACCAAGGCCAGTTGGTGGCGATGGTCTGGCTGGCGTTCAACGCGCAGCAGGTGAGCGAGGTCGGGCGCGTGATGCGACTGCGGGCGGGTGAATTTCTGACCTACAACGAAGCGACGCTTCCCGAGTGGCGAGGCCGCGGGATCAGCCCCCATCTCAACCAATGCGCGGGCGACTACGCTCGCCGCCATGGCGCAACGCGCCGCATCACCTGGCGCAGACTCGGCAACACCGCGGCGGTGCGGGTTGCGACCAAGCTTCACGATCGGCTCTTTGCGGTGGTCACGACGGTGCGGCTGTTCGGCAAGGACAGGGCACTGGTCTTCGGCCTCGGCTCGACCGAGCTGCCGTTGCTGCTGCCCGCCGACCGCGGCTGAACCAGCGAACGCCGCGGAACGAACGAACGCAGTGCGGCGCTGAGCTTGGCGACGAAGGTTCGGTTCTCGATGCTGGCGAACAGGACGACCTTCTTGCCACCGAACTCTTCCTTGAACCGGTTGATCGACAGACGCTCCGGATCGCTGCGTCCTTCGTACCATCCACCGAAGTCGTAGCACCGATGCCCTTGCGCGCGAAATCGCAGCAGTTCCTCCCAGTGCAGGCGTCGATTCGCGCGCCCGATCAACCGGCGCGCCTCCTGCTCCGCGCTGCGCAGTTGGGAGGCCGAATACGCCAACCCGATGTACGAGCCGGAGCTGACGTTGGCGTGCCAGACCAGGTCCTCGTCGCCGCGGCGTACCCGGGTCAGCGAGAAGTGGCCAGAGCGCCGGTGCGCGTCGGCATAGTCCGCTGACAGCGGCGCCAATCCCTTGGACAGGGCGAAGGCATCGTAGAACGCGATGAATTCGTCGGTCTGCGCGGCCGTCGGGTGATCGAAGAAGTCGAACTGAAGATCATCCGACTCGGTCGAGCGGCGAATCTGTGCTCGCGTGTTGCGCGTGAAGCGCGCGTGGATCGATTCCGGCGATTGCAACAGGTCGATCTGTAGCGAATGAAACTCTTCGATCTGGGCTCGCCGATCGGGCTTCAGCGCCCTTCGGCGCACGACGACATCCGCATCGTCATCTTCAGCCGGATCGGGCTCGTCGAACCAGAGTTCGACATAGTGCTTCCAGCGCGTCTTGTACGCCACCATTGCATGAGTGTGGCGGTCCGTTCGGTTCTTCGCCGTCGGACGGGGAGGTGCAAGGCTGTAGGACGTGAACCCGGGTGCGAGCTCGAAGCTCGCGCACGCCTGGCCCCGCAGTGGGGGCAACGGACATCTCAGTCGTTGGCGGAGCCGGAGTCTGTCAAGGCCCGCGTGGATATTAGGCTTGCGCGGCAACCGAAATCATTCCGCCGCGGCGTCCGCCGCAACTTGCGCGCGGTCGCACAATTGGTGCGCAGGTTTCTAAGAGGCATCGAATGTCGGCACTCATTCAGTTCTTTCCTCGAGCGGAGGACGTTGTGCAAGCGCCAATTCCGGACCTTGCTGCAGCGATTCTCGAGGTTCTTCGGTCCCCAGGGAATCACCCGCTGCTGAATCGCCGTACGTTCGTCGGAAACTCAGCTAGGCAGTATTGCAATCCGGGAGACAGCGCCGATCCGGCCGTTATGGGAGCCTGCAGCGAGGCTTGGTCCTGGCTCGCTATCAATGGGTTCATCTGCGAACACCCGGAACAGGACAATGGCTGGATGCGCCTAACTCGAAAAGCCACTGCTGCTCCCGCGCACGATGCAGTCTCCCGTTGGGTGGAAAGCCAGCAGCTCCCCGAATCGATGCTCCATGAAGCGCTTCAATCTCTTGCAAGGTCGCTGTTCATGCAGGGACACTATGAGACAGCTGTCTTCGAAGCGTTCAAGACCCTGGAAGTATCAATCCGAGACGTTGCGCGGTTGGGGCATGACCTCGTGGGCGTCCCCCTCGCAAGTCGAGCGTTTAATCCAGAGGATGGCCCACTGACCGATAAAACCGTTGAAAAGGGCGAACGCGTCGCCCTCATGAACCTGATGGCCGGTTCGATAGGAAGTTACAAGAATCCTCACAGCCATCGGCGCGTTGAAATCTCAGCCGGCGAAGCCCGCGAGATGCTTTTGCTTGCCTCTCACTTGTTGCGGATAGTAGATTCTCGCGCCGCACTTGTCGTGTCCGAGGAGTGACCGGCTCACGCGCGCTGCTCGTCGAGCTTGCCAAGCGCGCTGAGTTTGCCGAAGGTGTCCATCAAGAAGCGCATGTCGGTGACGGCTTGCAGGCGAACAATCGCGCTTCCATTTTCTTGCGCAAAGGCGAGTCGCAGTCCTGCAGCTAGCTTTGCACCGGTCACAACATAGATGAAGACCAAGCCGCCAAATACGAAACGGTATGCCCTATGGCCAGCAAAGCGCGCCCACGTAGGCGGCACTACGATGGCCGTCAAGGGCATCGACTCGTGCATTGCCAGGCTCATGATGCAGCCGTACTCGTCAGCTGCGCCCGCGTTTCCCGCCAGAAGCATCAAGCGAATCGCCTCTTCATGCGGACCTAAGTTGACCTGCGAGAACTCTGGAAGGGTCGAGATGCCCGCACGCCACAGCACCGAGAGCTGAAACAGCTTCAGTAGTCGATAGTCCAGGCCCGAGAGATGTAGGCGGTTCTCTTCGCGATGTACCAAAAGGCCGACCCCACCGTTCAGCACCTTGCTCATATACGACTCGGGCAACGACAGCGATTGTTCGCAAGAGTCGCAGAGCAGCTTCTCACGCAGACCCTTCTGATACTGCCTGTCGCGCTTCTGCGAATCTACGGTAATAGCTTGAAATCGATGCTTATCGTCGTAGAGCGTTGCGTACAAGAACTCGGGAATGATGTGCGAATCGCACAGCTTCGCATCTCGGAGGCAAAGGGCGCATTTCATTCGTGCTACTCGGTTAGTGCACTCATCCTACAGATGAGGCAACTTGAGTTCTAGTTCTTGCGGGCAGGAGCGGCCCAATCACGAGTAACGGGCCTTCAGGTGCCCTCATCTTCTGCTGCCGGGTGAACTCTTCCCCAATGCTCTGGTCGGATGCGCTACGCTCGTGCCATATTTGATGGCAAATTGGCGTCCCGATCGGATCGGCCAATGTCTACTTGCCGATGCGCGTCGGTGGGCGCATGTTCTTAGCTCGAAGAAGGGGGCTGCATGCTCAATCGACGCGTCGCTTCTTTGTCGCTCTTGGCCGCGCTCTGCGGATGTGCCAGCAGCGTCCCGAGGGATCCGGTCTACGTCGGTGCCGCCGAGCGCCGTGTCGACGCTGGCACAGTCGTGTTCTACCGAACGAACAGTATCTACGGCGCCGGCCTCAGACCGGACATCCGGCTGGATGGCCAGTACGTCGGTCACTCGGCAACAGGTTCGATGTTTCGAGCCCTCGTGGCGCCGGGCAAGCACCGTGTGTCGATTGACCCGACCGGGCCAGGTGGGGGAAGCGGTACATCTTTCGACGTCAACGTTGGTCCGCTTGCAACCGTCTATGTGCGCACCTGGGTAGGCGGGCTTGCCTGGGTCGGTAACCTCTCCTACGAACAAGTCGATGCGGCCGAAGCTCGTGAGCACATCAAGTCGCTCACAGCAGCGAACTGAGCACGACGCGCATCAGTTGTCCGAGCAATACCAAACGGACCGATCCGCTTCCGGCGCGCTGGATCTGCGGGGAGCAGCTCGGCCAGCTGTGCGAGCACGACGGCTTCGGCGGCGCGGGCGTGCCGCGCGCGTGCGCCGTGGCGCGATCACCCTGTCTCAAATGCCCCTCTCAAGCAGTCGTGCGATCTCGGCTTTCGGGATAAAGCGTGGGACAAGCGGGTCAAGAGCGCCGGCGATGGAAAACCCAAGCGCTGACATCGGCTTGCCGCGCAACCGTGATCGGTCACCCGACGCCATCGCGCGTGGACGGGTCGTGACGTGTGAGTGACAGGGCACCCTTTTGAGGGCCCCAAAAACTAGGGCTTTCGAACCGCCGGCTGCACCCCTACTCTTCGCTCCGTCGTGCAGGTTTAGTTCAGTGGAAGATCAGCGGCCTCACCAGGCTGCAGACGGTGGTTCGATCCCACCAGCCTGCTCCACGAACACTCGATCGCGGGGCTCTGTAGGCGCGCGAGTGCCGATCTCGCTGCCATGCCATTGGCGCGAACCCGATCGCCGTTCCTGGCTCGATCTGGCGCGCCGAAGAGGCATGGGCTTGCGAGGCGCAACCCACACGGCAACTCAAACGGCACCGTCCAACAGTCGAGCGATCTCCCCTTTCGGGATGAAGATTGCCGCGCCATCGGAGCCGCTCTCGTTCACAAGGAACGTGATTGGGCCTTCCGAGATCATCGCGCTTCCAATAGTGCGCAACGTTAGCGTCGCCCCGCATTTGATCGCACGCGACCCGGCCTCCTCCTTGAGGGAGTGCGGCCGCTGCACCTGGGCCTCGACCGACGCCGCGAGTTGCTTGGTCTCTTGGAGCCACCGAACGGCCGTATCGGCTGCGACCTTCGCGGTGCCAGTGACGACCCAGTCTTCGTGGCAAACAGCGGCGTGCGAGCCGAGTGATGCCTCGGCTGTCCGTGTCGCCTCGCCCTCCCACAGGACCGCGAAAACAGCCGCGATCGCAAGCGTCGCGAAGACAGCCCATGTTGTCAAGCGCCGGCGCGCGTCCGTCTCGTTCATGCAGCGACGTTACGCTGCGGGGCAGCGAGGGATTGTCAACAATCGTTGCCGTGGCACCTCTGCGCGCGGTGCAGTGGCGGGAGATCTACGCCGCAATGCCTCCAGAAGAGGATCGGCCAATGTCTTGAACGGCGTCGGTCCCGCGTCACGACTATCCGAACCAGTAGAGCGTATTCGCGCTTTGCGCCAGGGTATGAGCCTGCTCGACCTTCACCTTAAGAGCTGCAAGCCGTCGAATGACGAACAGGGAGTGGACCAAGACGACATTCAAAAGCGTCAGCACGGTGAGCGAAGCAATGTAGAAACACCCGACGCGTGAAAGGGGCTCCTTCGACAGGACCTCATTCACGAGGAGCCAGCCCGCCGCGATCGAGAGAAACGCGGTAAAGGCCAGGACTGAGATGCCGCTTTTGCTTCGAATCGCAACGATCGTGAGTAGTTGGGGA
>Ga0209023_10002302_pt1 | contig 24131 bp, 20 predicted proteins | sample LakOneMetagenome_FD_187468 | JGI IMG/M metagenome (GOLD analysis project Ga0209023, IMG submission 187468) | Freshwater and sediment microbial communities from Lake Erie, Canada (SPAdes) (version 2) | ecosystem: Environmental > Aquatic > Freshwater > Lentic | place: Lake Erie, Canada... | reverse complement strand
GATCTACGAAGGCGGCAGGGACGAATTCGCGGAACAAATCGGCGCGCCGAACGCCCAGGCCGGCGGCTGGAAGGGATTTTTGTCCCGCTGGGGCGGTAATTAACCCAGCGTTTTCAAGCCAGGCGGGCCGCCGGTTGGCGTCGGCAAAACGCGTCCGGAATAAAATGCGCCAGCGTTTTTCTTGCCAATCGGGGCCGTGCCCGATATCAGGTGCGGGCGTTTCGGGCGCTAGCCCGGCGCCGCGTTCGGTCCGCCGCAATAGCTCAGTTGGTAGAGCACGTCATTCGTAATGACGGGGTCACAGGTTCGAGTCCTGTTTGCGGCACCAACTATCTAATTGAACTTGTTATATTTTATTTGATCGATGTTCCGTGGATCTTACTGCCGCGTTCCTAAGGAACCACCGCGTAACCACCGGCGAGCTATCTGGCTGTTGCCGGACGAAAGCGTAGACGCCGTCCGCATCGCCAAGGTTGAAGGGATTATCTTGTACCCAGTCAGGAGCGGGCTCTGGCGCAGGACGCTTACCACGGACACGGCGCGGGCAAGGCCAAGGCCCGCATTGTCGGCCGGCACCAGTGTCGATACCGCGGTGGTGTTCTTCAGGACTGACAGAAGATTGCCGTCGAGATTTGATTGGCGGACGCCAAGCGGCTGCTCGTCCGTGTGACCAACAACCTCGATCACATCAACATCGAACTTCTTGATGTTCTTCAAAATATCTTCCGGAATCGATGAAGCAAGTTTACCGTGAAAAATGGGTGACAGTTCCGCGCTGCTAACGACGGATCATTTCAATGATTTTTCGGAGCCGGAAAAGGCGATGTAAAGATCAAGTTGGGTTACTCTGCACATGGCCTCGAAGCGTTTCCGGGATTTGATGGCACCATGATCCGCATTTTGGGATAGCGCGCTACCTCGTCGAAGACCTCAAACGATTTAGGTAGTTGAAGGGCGCCACCAACAACTCGCACACGCAGACTAATTTGCTCCGCTTCAGAGCGATGTACAGAGTGTATCAGCCGCTTCGCAACAAGCTGGGCAACGGAAGACTAAAGCCGAACGAAATCGTCGCTATCTTCAGCGACCTAACGGCCCAACCCGGCTACATCTCACCTTGATGGAGTTGTAGCTGGGACCGCGCGGGAATCTCCCCACAGCTCATTGGCATCCGCCTCCGCTTCTTACATTCCCGACCATGGTAACTCGTTCTAGAAATCGGGCCTGACCCGTTTGATCATGCGAAACGTTCCCAATCTGGATTCAATGCCAAGGTGCACGGGAAGAAGCGCGGCCGGCGAGAAGTTGTTCGAATGATGCGTCGCATTGCACCCGGTACGCTGAACGCAAAACGACCTGACCTATCTTTGATCATCGCGTCTGGAGGCGGCAAAGCTTAAAGCGGAGAGCCAAACCGAATGCTCGCGCCTAAGAAGCTACGTGCTGGTCAGTCCGTCCGATTCTGGAGTGCATTGGATCTATAATTTCCGATCCCAGGGTTGCTGCCGGACCGATTCAAGCTGTTTTTCTTCGCTTACGCCAAGGATGGCAGTTTCTACACGGCCGGGCTCGATATCGCAGAAACGGTTGAACAACAATTGACGGTGGAGGGAGTTCGAGCCAGCAGAAGCTCGGGAACTCTCGTTCGAGGAGCCAAAATATCCTTGCACGGCGGCGGAGAAATGCTCGGGCACGAAAGTGAAGGAGACCCGACGCCGAGGGAAAGCCATTACCTTCAAACAGGCACTGCTCAACCTGACTCAACCGCAACTTCTTTGCGTGCACTCGCTCGCACCGGTAGGCGAATACGTGCAGCCCTTGCACGTTGAACGGTTTGAAAGGAGGACCGATGTCAAAATTGACAAGAGCAGCTGGCTCGAGGGCGGACTATCCATCCTCCTGGTTGCGTTACCCGAAGGTTCCCCCATCACCGAATACAATTGTTGCTGGACCACCGCTGTCCTGGCGGACGGCAATAAGGTTTTGATCGCGGCGCGGTTCGAGCCTCCGGAGTGTCGACCACCTCATCACCTCATCCGGATCTACGCCGACGCTGATCGACCAGTCGATCAGCTGAAATCCCGGGAATAGGCGTTCCGCTGCTAGTCCGCGACGGGCCTTCGCAAAGCGGTGAGCGACGTCGGCGGCATCGGCCGGCGTCTTAATGGCGGAAACAAGAGCGCGCGATCAGTCCTTCCTGATCGGCAGCAGATGTCCTTAGTGAGCTTGATATTCTTCTGGCTGATGGCGTCTTCCTCGCGGAGATATTTGTCCGGGCGTGCCATCAGAGTGGTCTGTGCAAGATTGAACGACCAGGATAATCTCGTTGAGGTTGATCCGCCAACAAGTTAGGCTACGCATCAGTCCCGTGTTGCGGTCGCCGCGCATCATAATTAGCCATAAAATAACTGGTAGATACTTACGGCTTTGGAGACGGACCGATGGCGTTCACAAACGCACAACTCATTGCCGAGCTCTATATAGGCTATTACGATCGCGCTCCAGATCCTACAGGACTGAACTTCTGGCTTTACTCTCTCAATCAAGGTATCTCGCTCGCGACGATTGCGAATGACTTCGCAAATTCCGGAGAAACGACGGCGGTCTATCCATTTTTGCTCAATCCGACCGCGGCGGGTTATTCGGCGTTTATCACCTCAGTCTATGCGAACATCCTGAACCGCAACACTGACGCAGCGGGGGCGGCGTTTTGGCTTAACCAACTCCAGACTAGGCAAATCACCCCCGGAGGCTTCATCCTTGCGATCGAAGATTCCGTCAACATGCAGTCGGGCACGCCCGACGCACTCACCCTCCAAAATAAGACCGCAGTTGGCCTCGACTACTACTCGCGCATTTCTGCAGCTAATGTGCCCTTTAATGGTGTTTCTGCAGTACTACTTCCCGTTACGAGTGATCCGATCACAGTTCAGAACGCCGAAGATATAACGTCGGCGATTATCGCAGCTGGCAAGGCAAACATCCTCGCTTCAATCGATTTTAAGATCGGAGCGGTTGGAGGGTCGTTCAACGGACCAAGCTTGACGAATGCTAACCCAACAGGCCAATCCGCCCTAAACAAAGTCGCGCTTTTTTCCGATTTTTATGGCCTCGCATTAACAGCTACGGGCTACGACACCGTCTACCTCGTCTCGCCGGGAGGAATACAGAGTGCTGCCGGCATAGGAGGGGGCGTTTCCTTTACCGCGCTCTCTGGTCAATCGCTGGTCGTCAATATCGTTGGTTCTCAAAACGTGGATGTTGCCCAGTCGATCGACCTATCCGGAGCGACCACAGCCATAGAAATCACGAATAAGGGCGCTACCGAACTGTTCCCCACGAACGCTCAGGTAATTGATGCCACCTTCTCAGGCGGATTAATTATTGACGGACCCGGTACGGGTAATAACGGAACGACAGGTCAAACCATCGTGGGTTCCTCCGCACAGCCAAACACTCTGATAGGTTCGCCGGGAAATGACACCATTACGGCAAGTCTTGTGGGTGGAGATTTCATCACCACAGACGGCGGCAGCGATACCATCAAGCTCAATAATCATGCAGTTGGCGACAAAATTGCATTCAACGGTTTTTCGCTGGTCACGCTCGGAGCCCATTTTCCAGTTCATTACACCCCAAATGCGGCGATGGTTGACGGCAACGACCAACCTCAACCGGGTTACTGGGGAGTTTTGCCATCTACCACAAGCGCCGGTGCCCCTAGCGCGAGCACAAGCGCTGACCAGACCATCATCTCCGGCTTTAATCCCGGATTAGGCGCAAATGCGGACGTTCTACAGTTTACGCTCTGGGTGCCCGGTTTAATAAATGCGGGCCTCACATTTGGTGACGGTAATACTTCATCCGGCGGCTCAATTGTCATTGAAGTAACCGCTCCTGCCGGGTTGCTTTCGGCAGCGGCTAACGCGTTTGAGATTACGGGCACCACTTTTAGCAACGCTGCGGCTCTAGCTAATGCATTGAGCACAACGTACGGTCTCACGTTCGCTGGCACCGGTGTTGCAGCAGGAAAAGATGCGCACATGCTTTTTCTCTACAATGACGCGGATGGAAATGCGCACATTGCTGACGTGGATTTTGAGAATTTAACTAATGCAACGTCAGCAACGACCACGGCATCGGTAAGCCACATCGTTGCCTCCGACATGGTCGAGTTGTTAGGAGTATCGATAGCAAGTTTGACAGCGAACAACGTTCATTTAGCCTGACGTTTGAAGCGTTGTACGCCGATTGTCGTCGGAAGGTTCGCAGCCTCTTGTCAATTAATTTTGAGGCGAGGCGGCTATCTGTGACCAAACCGAACCGCGCGAAGTGGCTGAGATCGCGCTTTAGTTTGACTACAAAGGCGGCAAGGCGAAGAAATGAATGACAAGACAGAAACAATCAGCGGTCAAACCCAGGATGGCATCGGCGATGGCAAACACTGGGAGCCAGGATTGATGCAGGCAATAGGCGAGCGCACCGGCTTCCGTTTGCTCAGACCAGGCACCCTGAATATCAGAGTCGCCGAACCCAGACATGATTTCAGAGTTGATTGGCAACTTGATCAAGCCGAAAACCGCTGGCGTCATGAGGGCGTTAAATTTCAGCTTTGCAGTCTTTCACGAAATGGTCGCACGGTTCCGGCGCTCTGGATGCGCACAACGACCGACCATTATCGGGACCATTAGCTGTTGGAGTTTATGGCTGAACACAATCTTCGCGAGGCGTTGGGCATTCCACCGGGCGCGCAAGGGAACGTTGTGCTTTCATTTTACCTGAGCAAAAGAGAAGCCAGCGCGGCCATGGGCAGCAAGTAGTCTGTGACACCTCCGAGCAGGCACCATTCTTTTTGCTTCGGTCGCCGCCGCGTCCCTCAAGCTGCTTCAGCAATCAAATACCAAGGGTGACCACGGTAACCTGATGTTTTCGCGCTGATCGATTCCTTGATCAACTCGCCGGCCTGGAAGAGATCCTGTCCGCGATCGTCCTTTCCGACCGGCAACTCGTATCATTCATTTCGACTCAGGCGGATTTGGCCCAAGATCATGCCCGCCGCGATAACGTCGCTCGTTTTAGTGCGAGGGGCGACGGGGGGCGGTTCGGACTTGGGTGCAGTATTGCTGCGCACAGCTCTCGGCATGGGCAGTAACTCCACGTTCGAGTGTTAGAGCCGGAGAACTTTGATCCGGCTTCCATCTATGTTAACATGAGCACATGAATCAGATCAAGTCGGGTTAACATGAAAACATCAAAGAAGCGGGCGGAGGTCACTGGCGACCTCGTCGGCGTACGCATCCAGCCAGACATGGCTAAGCTGATCGACGATTGGCGGCGTAAGCAGGAAGACCTGCCCGGCCGGCCGGAGGCGATCAGGCGACTGTTGACGATCGCGCTAAAGGGAAAAGCGAAGTGAACAACACGGACCCCTCTGGTCCTATTGTGTTCGATATCCCAGACGACGTGCTGGGGCCGCAACGAACTCTTCTGGATACGTTCAATCTTTGGATCAATCCGGAAGTACATCGTCGAGCGCAGGCGGGAAGCCTAAAACTTCCAATCTCATTGTCGTGTGCCCAAGTGATATTCCGCGGAAGCAAAGCTCCCGAAGTTCGTCTGAATCACGAAGTTAAAGGTTCAGCGGAGGTCCGGACGGCCAAGGCAGTGAACGCTGGTGACCCGGTATACCTTGCCGAACTCCTCGAAGTTCAACGCTTCGAGCTCGGTCGGGAGGATGCCGATGCTGGACACATCACACTGTTCAAAATGCAAGACGGCAGTTGGCATCTGTTTTTTGATTCAGTGCAAAATAAGCTAAAGGCCGCCGAACTAGTGGAATCCGCCAAGCAGTTTACATCAACCGCTGAATTCGCTTCAGCCAACGGCCACGTTGGACCGTACGTCGACAATCTGTTCAACGCATCCGATTTGCTCGCACGAGCTCGGCTGATCACGCACGCCCACGAAGAAGAGGTGAAAAAGCACAGTACAGTGCATTCGAAGATCAATCAGTGGGCCAAGCTTGGTAATGTCGACAAAGAATTTGTAAAATTGTTCAATGAACTTGCGCAAGCTCGGGATCTCGCACGTTACCGAGGCGGCACCCCAGTTTTAAAATCATCAGATCCGGTTGGGATCGTACGTGCTGAGATCGCATCCCTACAGCAACGATTGGACCGCTGGAGTGACGACAAACCTGTTTCGTCGGACGTCCATCTGTGAATAAGACTTCGCTTCAATCCGCCGCCAGTCGGTGGCTGGGATCGTCATGCGGCCCTCATTATCAGGACGAGCGCGGGATAGGTCATCTGGCTGCCGGCCGCCGTATTTGGCCGCAGCCGGCGGCGGGCAAATTGGCAGACGCCACGACGGAAGCGCCCCTTCAGGACATAGCCGTCCGGCAGCGGAATGAGGCTGCGCTGGGCCGTCACCAAGGCACCGTAATCCGCCCCCGCACCCCCGACGGACGTTTTTCAGCGCTCGATGAAATGCCAACGGCGTCATAAGCCGAACAAGTTGGGCATCAAGCATTGCAACCTGTATGATCGAATCGTAGAAAAGCGGGCCGCGGTCGATCTGTGGTCGAACAGTCTGCTGGCGATTTTGAAGGGTAAGAAAAATGCAGTGCATTGAGGCAAGCAAATTTGGTGCTCAAATGATCCCAACAAGAATGTCTCAAGTTGGTTTCGATAGTCGGTCCGCTTTTAAATTCTACCCTAGCTATAAAGGCCGTCGGGATGACACCTATCACTTCTAGTGGAAGGCGTCATACATGCTTGCTGGTTGTCTTATGGCTTTCATTCGTAGGCTTAGTTTTTGCTTTTCTCGGGTTTAGAGACTACTGCGCCGGCACTGATCCAGGCATCCACTATAGCTTTGCTGCTGAAATGGTAAGGCTAAGATCGTGGCCCCTTCCCGACACCGCTTACCTTTGGGGAATGGGACACTACCCACCCCTGTCGCACATAGTAGCTATAGCGGTTGGGTTTTTCGCGGGATCGATACTGCATGGGGTGTTGATAGCTTCCGCCATCTTCCTCGTTATTACCTACGTTGCCCTTTGCCAATTGGCACGCAGCTCCGGTCCTATTGAAACCGGAACGACTTTGACACTTTTAGTTGCCGGCATGTACCTGAGCCGGCGCGGGTATTTTTTCGAAGGCAACGAGCTTTTTGTCAATTTCTCTTTTGCCCAAATGGCCGGCACAGCCGCACTGCTTTGGGCCACTTTAAGCATTTTCAAGCTAAGCCTTCCTTTTCATTGGTGGCTTATCACAGCTGCCATTTCGACACACTTACTCGGGTGGATTTATACGGTTTCTGGCATCGAACTGGCTGCAACATGCTCTTTCTTTGTGGCACTCAGATGCCTGGATAGCCCAAGTCGGAGAGCTGCGGGAAAGGTTATTGTTACCGCCACACTCCTAGGTGCCGCCGCAATCCTTCATCCCACAATGATCGGCTCCACCACGATTGCCAGTGTTGACGGTGGCATCTCAATAAATGCGGTCACGATGACCGGAATTTTCATGTTTTCGATCTTGGCAAGCGCGTGGTTGTTTTTTCAACGGCGTCGTACTCGTTTAGTGAATGCCAACGCGTTACTATCGTTAAACCTTGCGGTGGCGACTCTCTGCGGACTACAATACGCAGCCTACACGCTACTTAGTATCGGCTCGCCATACGCAGTAAAGAAATATGGATACCTGCAGGGGTCACTTGCGATATTGATTGTTGCCGGACTTATGGCTCCATACATCGTTGGCTTGCTCGGAAAAATGTTTCGCGACCGGCCTGTTTATTATCTCGTTGAATATCTTACCCCTCCTATCGTATGCGTCGTCCTGTTTTTCATTGTCGCTAATGGGCGCGCGTACACTAGGTATGATGATTTGAAGTCACTAGACGACGAAGCTGGATCGTTTATTGTCAAGAGCAAACTTCGTGAAGAAATGATCGGAAATACCGTGCTCTGGGACGCTCGATTTAGCCCTCACGCCAACTTTACTGTTGGCATCAAACATCTGAGGCCTTTGGAAATTAACGATCAACATGCTCTTTTGCTTGGCACTAATAAACTTAGGGCAACCACTTTCATTTTGGCGGATGTAGCCACTGCTCACTTGTATGATCGAGACTGCATAAGAGAATCTGGTGAGACCTACTCCGTCATTTACGCCAAATGCGGGATCAAGTTTTGATTGCACATTTCGCATGAATAACCATGCGGTTGGACCAGTGGTGCAAACACCCCATCGTTTGGGCTATCGCCTTGAAATCGACGGCCTGCGGGCTTTTGCGGTCGGCGCTGTAATAATCAATCACCTGCGAAGTGAGTGGCTGCCGAGCGGACATTTCGGGGTTGACGTTTTCTTCGTGATCTCCGGCTATGTGATTACCCAGTCGCTTTGCACGCACCGTCACCGATCGTTGGCGGATTTGTACCTCAACTTCATTGCAAGACGAATACGACGGCTGGCGCCCGCGCTATTGCTTTGCGTAGTCGTGACCGGAGCAGCCGTGTGTCTGCTCGTTCCGTTTCCTCGAAACTCTCTACATACGGGAATGTTCGCGCTGTTCGGGCTTTCCAACTTGTCTCTATATTTCCAGCACGTCGATTATTTCACTCCGAACCGTGATCTAAATGTCTTCCTGCACACTTGGTCGCTTGGTGTCGAGGAGCAATTCTACTTATTTTTCCCTGCGATATTCTGCTTATGCGGCGCCGGCCTTCGGCGAGGCAATCTGTTCGTTAGCATAATCGGAACGTTGTGCATGGCCTCGCTCGCTTCGAGCATCGTTGTCGCGCGGATCGATCCACAAGCCATTTTCTATCTTATGCCATTCCGGTTTTGGGAGCTGGGGGCCGGCGTGTTGCTATTTGCAGTCGAGCGAGAGTGGGAGGCGCGGCCATCCGATCGGGCCAGCGCGTTAGCGATTCTTGCAAGTATTCTATTGCTCACGTCGCTATTCCTTCATGCCGACCGTTACGGGTTCGTGCAATGTGGAGTCGTCCTCCTAACAATAATATTTCTCCGGACTATTCGCGCGAGCTGGATAACATTAGCCATCTTCAGCAACCGGGCGATTGTCTTTGTCGGCCTGATTTCCTACCCGCTGTATCTTTGGCATTGGAGCGTGCTGAGCTTGTCGCGCTGGGCAGATTTAGATCAAGGCTGGTTGGTCCCGATACAACTTTCGATAATGCTTCTGCTGTCGATAGTGACTTATCGATACGTCGAAAGGCCATTGCGTCACGCTCCGTTGCTGAAGCCAAACTGGCGCGCGATCGGCTTATTTGTTTTCGCGTCGGTCTGCTGTGCAGTCACCGTCGCGCAGTTTAGGCATGTCAAATCGCTGTTCGGCGTACCCTCGGCCTCGGCGAGGTGGACTACAATGTCTCCGCAACCATTTGTTCCGTTGGCAGGCTCCGGCCTTAACTTCGAGTCGACCTGCGTCGTAGATGGCAATACGCGTCCTCTCAAGGACGATACATTTGATTTGTGCACGGTGTGGCCCTCGCAGTCGAATAAGCAGATGATTTGGACGCTTGGGGATAGCCATGCTGGCCATCTTCAGGCGCTGCTGTCGACGCTGCATGACCGGATCGGCGTGGGGATGCACTTGATCGAAACGCCGGGCGTACCATTTCCGATGATTCCTGAAGCGCCGTTCGAGCCGCGGCGGCGGATCTACGACAGGATAATTGAGGAGATGCGCCCCGGCGATATCGTGTTACTTGGGCGGTTGTTTCTAAATAGAACCGGCGATGGCATGTTCGAAGATGTTCCGGAATGGTCCATTGAACTTGTTAAGCTCGCGCGGCAACTGGCGGTCCGCAAGGTCAATGTGGTCGTCGTGGGGCCACCTCCGATGTTCCATTTTAATACGTTGCTGTCGTGCTGGCGGGCACGAAGTGAAGGATCAGTGTGCGATATAGAGCGGTCGGCTGCAGCCAATCGCGTAGAGTCGGTACAGCAAATTCTTCGAGATTCAGCGAGGCAAAGCTCCAACATCTTTGTGTTCGATACGTTTGCTACAATATGTCCGGCGGGGGCGACGGCCTGCTCGCCGTTTAGGAACGGACGGGCAATCTTTCACGACAAAGATCATCTCAACAGCCTCGGGGCCGCAGAACTGGCAGATGCCTTTGTAGCATTCTTGAGGTTGAACGGGTTATTTGTGGAGGCGAAAAGAAGTGAGGCGCCCCACCGCCACCGTGATCGAATGGCGACGGTTTTTCTGCGCTAAGAGTGGCACTTTTCAGAATCGACGCTGGCGAGGGACGATGCTCGCTGTGAGCGCGGAACGGAAGCACTCGCTTGTGTAAGTTCAGATGAACAGTAAACCGTCGGGTCGCGATTACTGTAGCGCAACCGCGACATAGTCTACCCGCGGGATTTTAGATTAGGGTCTGAGTGAGATATTGAGAAGCAGTGGTTCGGACGAGATTTGCGTCGCCTTCGGATGGTGTTGAGATGTTGGGGCACGGGGAAGAGAGGCGCGTTTGCTTCTTCGAGCAAGCACTTAAGGACATGCGTGAAAAAACCTGACGCGGGGAAGACTGTTGCATGAAGGTCGTCTATCTTGGCCGGCAGAGCCGGCGTAACAATCCAGCTCCATCGCTCGACGGCGACGTTATAGAGTTGCTGGCCAACAACTGGGACGACTACGGTTATCAGACCAGCTTTCCTGTCACGGCTCGATTTGGCGGCAAAGCCCTAGAACTCGACCACATCCGCCTTTTGATTGATAGCGAATACTCTAGCAGCACGGCGCTTGATCGCCTATTGGAAAAAGGGTGGGACGGCGAGTTTCCAATTTCAGACGTCAACTACATCTCCGTGCCTTCCGATATCACCTTTTATGAGCAGCTTGACGGGCTTTTAGGTTCCGTCGCGGCTATAAAGGTTGCCTGTGCGTTGCGAGATGCTAGCTACCTAGTCCACGTGAAGGAAGACGCAGCGGCCATCTCGCTGTCCGAAACCGAGGGCTTTGCGAAATCACTGCAACGCGAGCGCGGCAGCATAAAGGCCTTTATAGACGGCTGGCGAGTATTCGAGCAGCAGCCAATCGCCGTTCTTGATCTTGGCTTTCGTTTCAGGGATGTCTTCCAAGATGTAAGCACACTTAATCTGAAGTTCCGATCCGAGAGTCCCTTACCTCACGACATTAATGTTCTCATCGGCCCGAATGGACATGGGAAATCGCAAACGTTGCACCAGATCGTGCAGAGCTGGATTTCTCCTGATAACGAGATTGAGACGGGATTTCTTGAAAAACCGAATTTAAGCCAGATCGTAGTAGTTTCCTATAGTCCTTTCGAGCGATTTCCAGTGGATTTGGCCGGTCGGCAGCTACAGGACACTGAAGCTTATCGCTATTTCGGCTTCCGCGGACGTAGCGAACCAACGGACAGCAAAAAGCGCGGCGGCATTCGCATCTCTCACGAATTCCCGAGGAAAAATGCGGCGAAGTCGCTTTTGGATTGCTTGCGGGACGATAGAAAATACAAAAATATACGAAACTGGTCTAAAAAACTTGAGACTGTTGAGCGTGTATTGAAGACTGCAATCGAATTCGATTGCGTCGCTATCCAGATCGAGTCTCGCAAAAGCTTCGCAGCATTTTACGAGGATGTTGATGATCTAGAAGCCGATTCTCTGGGTTTCAATGTTGGAACGGGAGATGAACGCATTCGGTATGTACCCATTCGAGCTGACCGCGTAGCTCAGCTCGACGATAAGAACCTTTCCGCTGTTGTCATCGCGGAAAGCGGCGTGACTTTTTTCAAAGATAGAAAGCCAATTGAACTAAGCTCCGGTCAGCGACTTTTTGCTTATATCGTCATCAATGTCGTTGGGGCCATTCGCCGTAATAGTCTCATCTTAATTGACGAGCCCGAGCTTTTCTTACATCCTACCCTGGAAATCCAATTCGTTGACATGTTGAAGCAGATTTTGTTCCGCTTCAATTCGAAGGCTTTGTTAGCAACCCATTCGGAGGTAACCGTACGAGAGGTGCCCGCCGATTGTGTCCATGTGTATGAAAAGGGTGAGAACAAACTTATTCTTAAGAAGCCGCCTTTCCAGACTTTCGGTGGGGATGTGCAACGAATCTCTTCATATGTTTTCGGTGACAACGCGATTTCGAAACCGTTTGAAGCCTGGATAGAGAAGCAGTTGGCCCAATATGACTCGGCCGAAGCTCTCATTGAGGCTTTGGGAGATGACGTCAATGAAGAACTGATCATTCAGATTAAAGCATCAGCGAGGAGCCGATGATAATGCGGCTGACGCGCCCAACAGCCACGGCCTTTGCGCTGCAGCTCGTTGACGATGTAGTTGCGGAGCGGCAGAGCGGAAAAAATGCCGCCTATTTTGCCGGCATAGCCGGCGAATGGAGAGATCGAGTTAATGCCTACATCGATGCTGGAGGGTCACCAGCAATCTTGCCAACTTGGCCTGTCGCCAACGCTAGAACAAAAAGTTTTCTCAATCTTTATCTTGCTCCGAAGAAGGGGGCCGCTCAACAAGCAGTCTTAGATGCTCTTCGCGATCATAACCTCACGGCATGCCCAGCGTGCGGCGAAGCTGGTCGCCCTAACACGCTGGACCACTACCTCCCAAAAGGTGAGTACCCTCATTTCTGCATCACGCCGCACAACCTGTTTCCTATGTGCGACGCATGTCAAAAAGAGAAAGGTATTAAAACCGGCGACCACATCGACCCCCGATTTTTTCTTCATCCGTATTTCGATGTCTTTATTGAAAAGCAAGTCCTGCAACTGATCATTCAGGCGCCTTTTACCGCCCCGTCATTTGATCTTCGCCCGGCTCCTGGGCTTACTTCTGCGCAGGAGAGGCTAGTTGCAAGGCATCTTCGAGAGCTTGCGATTGTCCCACGGTACAGCCGCTTCTTTCGGGAGCAATTCAGGCGACTCCTTCGGCTTGTTTCAAAAATGAGAACATCGGGACAGGATGTCCGGAATTCCCTTGAGCTTTTTAAGGTGCACGCGGAAACACCGACCTTCAACAGCTGGGAGCACGTCTTCTACGATGCCGTACTCTCGAACGCGCCCTTTCTAAAGTTTCTTGAGAATGACGAGTTACCTGATCTGCTTTAGCTAGCTGCTGCAGTTCTGGCAACGCGAGTGTTTTAATAAAATCGGTGGCAGGCTTTTGAGCGTCATAGAATAAGGAGGTAATAGTCGCAACCTTCGGCGCTTCAATCCTAGTCTCGTTTGTTAATCAATTCACCAATATTAGGTCGGTAGCTTGCGTTAACAAGATCCGCCAATGATGCAGTCGTCTGGACCTTAGCATCCACAGTCGAGAGCCTGGGCTTTTCGTAAGGCAGCGCAGCTTTTGCAGCGTCGATGCGCAGCGAAAGTGGGTTCCTGGGATCACGATAGACGGCCATAAGCAGAGCATGCGCGTCACCATCGAAGTCGCTCGGGCCTAAGAAATCAGCAATCTTCGCTGACACATCCGCAAGCGCCGACTCGCGCTCCTGCGTTCGCCTGTTTTTGGTGCCTGGCTGTCGCCCGCCCCGGCGCTCGCCCGGTTGAGATCCACGCATTTGCTAACTCCTACTACTTTAGCAATGTTGGAGACAAAAGTGCTCCTCCATACCTCATCTAAAATGATCGCGTGACGCCCGATTGGGAATTGTCTCATTTTAGCGTTTAATCTCTCGAACGGGCAGGGGGCCGGGGAGGAAGGGTGTTATTTTCTTATTGGGGACCAATTTGAACCCCATAGGTCCAAACATAAATTGGCGGGTCATTTGGGCCGTGGCCGCCCGCATGGATGCATCTGATGATTTTTGACGCAATCAGGTGATCTCGAGCATCTCGCCAACGCTGTGTGCCCCAGCCAAGGCTTTTGGCCATCGCCTTAGCCAGCAGGAAGGGTCTGTTAGGGCCGTGGTGGCGCTTCAGGATCATCAAAAGAGCGAGAGCCGCCGGATTTCGTGCCGCTAGTTTGTCTACGAGTTGATGATCCACTAAAACGGTGGCCGGTGCTGAGAAACGGTTTTTTCCGCCTTCAGTGTATTTCCAAGCTGACTGAACCACGGTGTTCACTTCGCGGTCATCTAACGGCACTTCAAATCGACGGTTTGATGCACGCGCTGAGTTCAACAGTTCACCGATAGTATCACAGTTTAAGGCGGCGCGCATCGAAATACGAAAAAGAGCATTGTTTCGTTCGCCCTCGCGAGGAGCGCAGGTTGTTTCAGCGGACCCACGCCCGATAGCGCTGATTGCGACCGGAACATTCAGCATTACAGGTAGGAAGTCTAAGTCGTCTAGGCTTCCTTCGAGGAATTGGTAAGGAGCGCGCTTGCCCTTGGACGGCGGTGCTACAACATAGCCACCGCCGAGAATATCGATTGGCAGGGTTGCGAATGGTCGAATCCGGCGTTGTTCGCCTGCGTGGCGATACCAAGCCTGGAAATTTCCGGAACCGCTCCGCACAATCACCGGGGTCGCACCGTGTTTCAACAGCGCGTTGGCCAAAACTTTCTCGTCTGATGTGTCTACGTCTAGAATTGTTAGGCCGGACCGCAATCCGACTGCGAATCCAATAGCGTCGACATCGGGAAATTTTCTCGCCAATTGTCGGCTCTGATTGGATCCGAGTTTCAAATAGCCCTTTACCGACGGTCGCTTGCCTTGATCGTCGATCCTGACTGGAAACGTAATAAGCCCTCGTTCAGCATACAGCGGTTGCCAATCGGAGAAGATTCCCATGGCGTCACGGACCACGTGTGCCCATGAACGCTGAGCAATTGACGTAACAGTGCTGTCTTTGTTTGCTTCGTTTCCTGGAAAACTTCCTCATGAACAGCATCCGCTATCCCGAAATTGATTTCGCGTCGGGATTGCCGGCTCTCGGCGGGGCATCGGATGTCGATGACTTTAATGGGGAGAGAATCGATCGAGCCCATTCATCGAGCTCCGGCTCGGGGTAGAGCGGGATACGATTTGCGGATTCGAATCGAGGGCCCCCTCCAACTACGGCAAGTTTGGCAAGCGTCGAAGGTGCTCGCGCAATTCCCCAATGATTTAGGAGATATACACTGGCTGCAGAACGTCGGAGCCGTCGGTATTGAGGGGCTTCCATAGGGTCTTTCCTCTAATGGATGGCAATTGCCAGCCATCGCGAGAAGCTACCTGCCAGTACCTGTGCTGTGACGGGTGGTGGATTTTTTTGTTTTTTTTCGCTGCCTAGGACGAACAACGTCCACAATTCGCCCGGTCGAGGGACGCCCCATTTTTGCTCGGTCAAGCAATTCGACTAGCCACTCAGCGAAAGGGCACCCTTTATCGCCTGTACGGTCCTTGGAAATTGGACCTGACGTGCGGCCCGTCACGCGGCGCCATATCGGCTCCACCCTAGCCACGAGATTAGCAAGCGCCGGATCCGGCCACCGCCCGCTGCTGGGTATCAACGCTTCTATATTTACGTCGGCCAATACCCTGACCACCGGAAGGCCAGTCGACATAAACGCTAGGAGCCGATCGCGAGCCGCTTCCGAAATAGCCCCGCTGGGTGGCCGGGATTCATGAGGATAGATTGAGGGCGAAAATAATTCTCGAAGCTGCTTTTTCATTGCGATCACCCCATCTGGGCCATGACCGTGAGTAGATACATAGAGATAAAGAAGCCTGTTTGTGTTGACATCGCTTTCTATGAGGTAATCAAGGAGCCTTTCCGCCCACAACCTCTTCCGAGAATTAGGTTCGAGGAACTTTGCTGCGGCGTTCTTGATTTTTTTTAGAGCCAAACGCCGCTCCGTTGCCGTGGACCGCGGAGTAGCACTATCAATCCGATATATTCGGACATGTTTCCGCAGAAGGCGGCGATGCTCTCGCAATTCCGAAACGTTCAAAGGTGGAGGCGGTGTTTTCTTCTTTACCCATGGCTTAAGCGAGCGAACATTCACGGAGTATGGCAGTTGCAGAACCTGGGCAAAGCCGCCGGCAACTGCAAGTTTTCCGGCGGGCATTTTCATGACCTCACAATTTTATTGCCCTGTGCGTCCCTGATCCAGCGGCAAACTAATTTTCGGGAATTCCCTAGCCGCGTCGGTTTTTGGATCGTGTCGCCTTCGAAATATTGGTGACGTTCGCACGCGGGGTATTTATTTCGCCCATCGCCGCGGCCAAACGGCTCCCAATGTGTTCGGATGCCTTTTTCAGCGGATCGTTGTCGAGATGCGCATAGCGTTGCGTCGTCGCGGTTTGGGTATGGCCCAGTAGCTTGCCAATGATAGGCAGACCAAGCCCAGCCCCGGCTCCCACTGAAGCATGAGTGTGGCGTAAATCGTGGATACGAACGCCCGTCAGGCCAGCGCGCTCCGCAACGGCCTTCCAAGGCTTCTTGAGGTCGGAGCGAGGGTTGTCAGCCGACATGCCGGCAATAACGAAACTGCTCGTTCTCGGCAATTTATTCAGAATGGCCAATGCTGGTGCATTGAGGACGATAGTTTTCTTGCCGGTCTTGCTTGTCGGCAACATCAGCAGCCCGCGCTCAAAATCAACATGTTCCCACTTGAGGTGCAGAATTTCTCGGAGCCGGGCGCCCGTGAAAATCAGCAGCCGAAGTGCTGCGGCCGCATGCGGTCCTATCACGGTGCGGCGTTTGGCTTCCCTGGGCGCGTGCTTCGCCTTGGGCTTGGTTTCGTCAACCTTATAAGGAAGCCCGATCGTTTCGGCCTCACGAATGGCTTCGCCGATCTGCGCTAGTTCCAGCGTCGTCAGATACCGCTCGCGGCCCTCTTCCGGGAAATATTCGATCCCTCGGCACGGGTTAAAGCCGACAGGGACAAAGTGCGCCTTGGCGGCGAAACCAAATAGGCTGCTCAGAACCCGCAGCAGCCGGTTGGCCTGATAGGGACTACGGCTGTGCCTGCTGTGTAACCGGTGGATTTCGGCCGCCGTAATTTTCTCCGCCTTGCGCTTGCCGAGTTCCGGTAAGGCCAGCCGCTCGAGCAAGTCGCGGTATGATTTGGCGGATGATGCTGAACGCTTAGCCTCAACATGCTCCGTCAGAAATTGCTCGGTCACCTCAGAAAGAGTGGATGCGCGCTTGTCAGCGGCTCGCTGGGCTACCGGATCAGCACCGTGGGCAACCGACCCAAGGGTCTTCTTAGCCAATGTGCGGGCTTCGTCCGGCGTGATGGTGCCAGCCTTAGCCAGCGTTAGGCGCCTAGTAGGGGCGCTACGGCCGCTGCCGGCGCGATATTTCACCACGTAGGACATTGCGCCCGTCGATTGAACACGCACGCCAAAGCCCGATAGCGAGCCATCCCAAACAAAATATTCGTTTGGACGTGGCTTAAGGCTTTCGATGAACCGTTTGGTGATCTGGGATGTTGCCACTGCCAAGCGTCCTTTAGGAACCACGGAACCACCGCGTAACCACCGGGCGGGAATCACGGGTAATGTCCGGCAATCACGGTAAACAAGGAAATGCCTGTGGCAAGGGCATTTCTTGCGCTTCAGAAATCCTTATTAATCTCAGGAAATTGCGGACCCCCTAATTCGTAATGACGGGGTCACAGGTTCGAGTCCTGTTTGCGGCACCGATGTTTCAGACACTTCTTTCATTTAGGCCTCTCGGCAAGAGCGTCGTGTCTGCATTTCGATTGCGATGGCGCAAATGAAACCACCGATATTCCCACCCCCATCTGGCGGTACGGACGCTCATCAATACCTCCATCGTGCACGCCAGTTTAGGGAAGCCGCGGTGCGTCTGCCTGACTCTCGGAACGGCGAGCAAAATTGGCCAAAATATGCGCTGGTGACGCACGCGATTGAGTTGGCGCTCAAGGGCTTCGCGTTTCATTCTGTCTCAGGCAAGACTATTCCGAACGAACCGAGGCAGCACGATCTAGTTGGTTGGTATGAAGTCGCCGTCGGGTTTGGACTAGAAAACGACGCGAGCATTGCTGAGAATATAGGCTTTCTGAATGAGCTCCACCGGACTCATTTCATGCGCTACCCGACTCGAAGCGCGGGGTCGGTGCCGAATCCAGAGGTGATCGCGGATCATACCGTGGACTATCTCCTCTTCGCGATAACTCAGCTCGTCAATCCTCGCTGAATTTGCTCCGGAATGAGTGTACCTCACCGCAGTTGGCCGCCGGCGCCAAAGAGAACCGCTAACGCGCGAACGCGCTGTGAGTCGGTAAAGTCCTTGCGCCGGATGACCGCGACCGCGTGATCAAGGACATCGATCGCGTCCGGATCGTCGGCACCGATCTCGTACAAGTTGGTTAGGCTCTCCCCGATTTGTTCGGCAGCTTTGAGCATCCCCTGATGGGCCTTGGCCTGTTCCTCCCGAAGCGATTTGTCCATTTCCGGCAAGGTCGCGGAGATGTCGGTCATGGGTGGAGGCTCCTGACTTCGAAGCCGGTCGATGAACGCTTGAATCTCGTGGAGCATGTCTTCCTCGGGCGTTTCCGAAGGTGCTGCGGCGCGGTACTTTCGGAGCCTATCCGTAACACTTCAAATGAAATCGAGAGAGGCTAAGCGCCGCGAGCCACCGCCAGAGCTTCTTGGCGCTGCTCATCGGACAGGATAACGCGATCAGGCGTGGTACGAATGCGGTTTTGCACAAGCCTCATTTGCGTGTCATCGCTGCCCCACACGAATTCGCGCGCCTGCCGCACGACGTCGACGTTCATCGCGCGGACGATGGTAGTGTGAGCCTTCGTCGGCAGTGACTTTGCATATCGCTGATCATGCGAGGCGATGAAAAGCTCGGTCGGCGAAAGCGGCAACGCAATGTAGCAGAGCGGATCCGCCAAGCTGGTAGACAGGATGAGCGGCCGGTCTGACGTGAGCAGCGAGAACCTCGACTTGCTGACATCGATCACCATCCAAGGCATGGCTACGATATCCGGTACAGCGCGGCTATCAGCGATCACGTCGGTGACCATGTTAGCAAAGCTCTTCCCAGCCGCGCCCGGATCGCGCTTCGCGGTCTCTTCCGCAAGCGTCGTAATGGGCAGCCCGCGCGCCGCCTGCATCTTGGCGAAATCGGGTTCAAGGGCCGCGGTGGCCTCGTGCCACATCTCCTCCATGTGCGTCTTGATCGTGCCGACGTGATCCGGGTTACGATAGAGCATCGACAGCAGGAAGCGCGCAAATGCGATGCGCTGATCAAGGGTGAGCGTTTGGCCGGTGATGAGGCGCTCCAGCACCACGGCCGCCTCACCGTCGAGCGGCGACATGAACTTGATTTCGAGGTCTTGCGAATTGGCCTCGGCGACGCCATCGACGCGGTAGAGATCGCGCACCGCGCCGGTGCGGCGGGGATGCTTGCGTCTCCGGTGGACGACGCCATCAATCAGCCGCATCTCGCAAAGCATGCCGTCGCTTCCGACCCATCGGCGGAGCGCAAATTGCGGGTTGAAGTGGTGTGAGCGCGGCAAATCCATGTCCGGCGATATTATCCTGCTCGCCGCGATCCTCAAGCTGGTTCCACTCGCAATAGTTCAGGCGGCGGTCACCACCGGAACCTGTTGGGCCATTCCTCAACCGTCTGATCTGAACCGTGCGCGCCCGCGACGCCCCCCCTCACTCCGCCGAAAACCCGAACGGCACACTCAGCGTCCTGAAATCATCCGGCAGCAACTCCCGCCCGATCGGCAGCGCCGAGCGCGCCGCGCATCTGGGGCGGTGGCAGACGCGGCAGGCGACGCCGACGGGGGTGGGGTTGTCGGCGGCGGGGTCCTTGCCGCCGTGGGTGTAGATCAGGTGTTTGGCGTGTTCGGCGGCGCAGCCGACCGCGATCGCGCGCTCGACGCGGATGGCGTCGAACGAGCCGCCGCCGGCGGTCACCGTGCGGGCAATCGAGAAGAAGCGCTGACCGTCCGGCAATTCCAGCCATTGCGTCACGATCTGGCGCGGCGTCTTGAACACGCCGTGCACCGACCACAGCGGGCAGGCGCCGCCGTGCTTGGCGAACGGAAAGCCGGCGCCGTCGAGCAGCTTTGAAATGTTGCCGGCGGGATCGACGCGAATGAGAAAGAACGGCACCTTCTCCTGGCCGGGCCGCTGCAAGGTCGTGATGCGATGCGCGGTCTGTTCGAAGCTGGTGCCGAACTGGCGCGCCAGCGCTTCGAGATCGTAGTGGCGGGTTTCGGCGGATTTGGCGAAGGCCGAATAGGGCATGATGATCGCGCCGGCGGCGTAGCTGGCGAGCGCGCGGCGCGCCAACAGCTCGGCGCTCTTGCTTGCGAACACGCCGTCTTCCAGCGCGGCGCCGATCTCGTTTTCCATTTCGAGATAGGCGAGCTGCTTGGCGAGCTGGAAATGCAGGCTCGCGGTATCCAGCGAATCTTCCAGCAGCAATTGCTTGCGATGCAGGTCGAGCCGCCGCACTGAACCCAGCATGACGTCGGGCGGCAGGTAACGGACTTGCAGGTTATGCCGGTCCTTCAGATGCTGCACGAATCCGTTCGGCCCATCGGTGGCCTGCGCGATGCGCTCGGCGGCGTCGTCCAGCGTCGAAAAGTTGTTGCGGCGCGCGGCGAGAAAGCGCCGCACTTCGGCGACGGAATCGTTGGCGTCATACCCTTCCGGATCGGATGCGGACGATGCGCCTGACAGCGCCGGCGCGCGGCGGTCGGCCAGCGCGAGCTGCTCCTCGCGATACGCCGTGTAAAGTCGCAGGAACGCCTCCGCCATGCCGGAATAGCTGACGGCGAGATCGGAGATTTCGAGCGCGGGAATGTCGATGTCGGAAAACATCGGCTCCTTCAGGATCGACTGCATCCGCGCGGTCTGGTCGGCGCCGCCGTCGCCGGCCAGCGCCGCGAGATCGATCTGGTAGGTGCGGGCGAGGCGAAGCAGCATGTCGGCCGTCACCGGGCGCTGGTTGCGCTCCAGCAGCGCGACATAGGGCGCGGAGATTTCGAGGTCGGCGGCCATGTCTGCCTGGGTCAGGCCGAGGTCGCGCCGGAGCCGCCGCAGCCGCGGCCCCATGAACACCGAGCGGGTATTTTGGGTCGTCATGTCAAACTACCTCATATGTAAGATAGTTACAACTATACAATGGCAGTTTGTAAAGTATGACAAGTTTGCACTGCGAAGTCTAGCGGTTTGTCGCGCCGTGCGTTTTGGTGAGGTCAGGATTTGTCGTCATCGAAGGGATCACGCACATGAATTTCCAGCCTCGCGGAATCGACCAGGCCATCCAGGGCCCGGCGTCCTACCAGAACGAACTCAATGCGGCAGAAGCGCTGCTCAAGAACAACCCGACCTGGAACGGCGTCACCGCCGAGGCCGTGGCCCGCATGCGCCTGCAGAACCGTTTCCGGACCGGCCTCGACGTCGCCCGCTATACGGCTGCGCTGATGCGCGCCGACATGGCGGCCTATGACAACGACAGCACCAAGTATACCCAGTCGCTCGGTTGCTGGCACGGCTTCATCGCGCAGCAGAAGCTGATCTCGATCAAGAAGCACTTCGGCGGCAAGACCGATCGCCGTTACCTGTACCTCTCGGGCTGGATGATCGCGGCGCTGCGCTCCGAGTTCGGCCCGCTGCCGGATCAGTCGATGCACGAGAAGACCTCGGTGCCGGCGCTGATCGAAGAACTCTACACCTTCCTGCGCCAGGCCGACTCGCGCGAACTCAACGATATCTTCCGTAACCTCGATGCGGCCCGCAAGGCCGGCGACAAGGCCAAGGAAGCCGAACTGATTTCGAAGATCGACAACTTCCAGACTCACGTCGTGCCCGTCATCGCCGACATCGACGCCGGCTTCGGCAATGCGGAAGCGACCTACCTGCTCGCCAAGAAGATGATCGAAGCCGGCGCCTGCGCGCTGCAGATCGAAAACCAGGTGTCCGACGAAAAGCAGTGCGGCCACCAGGACGGCAAGGTCACGGTGCCGCACGAGGTCTTCATCGCGAAGATCCGCGCCTGCCGTCACGCCTTCCTCGAGCTCGGCGTCGAAGACGGCGTCATCGTCACCCGCACCGACTCGCTCGGCGCCGGCCTGACCCAGCAGATCGCCGTCAGCCACAAGCCGGGCGATCTCGGCGACCAGTACAACTCGTTCCTCGATTGCGAGGAAGTGACGGCGGCGAACGCCCGCAACGGCGACGTCATCATCAACCGCGACGGCAAGATGATGCGTCCGAAGCGGCTGCCCAGCAACCTCTACCAGTTCCGCGCCGGCACGGGCGAAGACCGCTGCGTGCTCGACAGCATCACCTCGCTGCAGAACGGTGCCGATCTGTTGTGGATCGAAACCGAGAAGCCGCATATCGAGCAGATCGCCGGGATGGTCGACCGCATCCGCAAGGTCATCCCGAACGCCAAGCTCGCCTACAACAACTCGCCGTCGTTCAACTGGACGCTCAACTTCCGTTGGCAGGTGTACGATGCGATGAAGGAAGCCGGCAAGGACGTCAGCAAGTACAACCGCGCCGAGCTGATGAAGGCGGAGTACGACAATACGCCGCTGGCGATCGAAGCCGACGAACGCATCCGCACCTTCCAGGCGGATTCGGCCAAGCGCGCCGGCATCTTCCATCACCTGATCACGCTGCCGACCTATCACACGGCTGCGCTGTCGACCGACAACCTCGCCAAGGACTATTTCGGCGAGCAGGGCATGCTGGGCTACGTCAAGAACGTCCAGCGCGCTGAAATCCGTCAGGGCATCGCCTGCGCCAAGCACCAGAACATGGCGGGCTCCGACATCGGCGACGATCACAAGGAATACTTCGCCGGCGAAGCTGCCCTGAAGGCGGGCGGCGCCCACAACACGATGAACCAGTTCGGCTAACTGGCTCAGTCCTCATCCTGAGGAGTTAACGGTTGCGACTCGGAAGCGGCGCATCGGCCTTACGGCTGGTGCGCCGTTTCTGCTTTCACGGGATCTGTTGGTGAGGCAACGACGGCCAGCCACACACTCGCCGTCATGCCCGGCCTTGTGCCGGGCATCCACGTCTTTCTCGCTGTAGCCTAAGACGTGGATGGCCGGGACATCTAGTGCGAAGACGTGCTTCGCACTTCTGCCCGGCCATGGCGACGTCTCTTATGTGAAGTGAGCCGCGACGCCAGCCAGAGCCAGCGCCGCTCGCTGTTACTGCGAAACCGTCTGCACCACGCTCGACAGCGGACGTGCGCTCACGGCTGGCACCTTGAGATCCTTGACCAGCAGCGCGTCGTATTCCGGCAGGGTTTCCATCGGCGCCTTCGCCTTCATCTCGACCACCTTGTAACCGCCGGCCTTGAGGCGACGCAGCAGCGTCGGCAGCGCCTGCGCGGTGTGCTTCTGCAAATCGTGCATCAGGATGATGCCCTTGCCCTGCTTGTCGAGCTTGGTCATCACGGTGTTGATCACCTGATCGGCCGACGACGACTTGAAGTCGAGCGAGTCGATGTCGACCGAGAACATCGAGATGTTCCTGGTGCCGAGATAGTCCAGCGTCGGCTGGGTGTGGGCGAGGCCGGGGAAGCGGAAGAACGGCGACGGGTTGGCGCCCAACGCCATCTTCACGGCGCTGAAACCCTTCTCGATCTCGTCCTTGCCGGCCTGCTCGGTCATCTTCTTGCTGTGCAGATCGGCGTGCGACCAGGTGTGCGCGCCGATGGTGTGGCCGGCGGCGGCGACCTGCTTGAGAATATCCGGGTGGTAGGTGGTGTGCAGGCCGATCGGGAAGAACACCGCCTTGGTGCATTCATCGGCCAATGCCTTCAACACCGCCGGCGTGGTCGGCCACGGACCGTCGTCGAAGGTCATCACGATTTCCTTGTCGGCGAGGAAATCGAACTGCTTGTATTGCAGGAAGCCGAAGCCCGGGCCGCCGGTGGTGTCGATCACCACGGTGCGGCTGACGCCGAGCCCATCCGGATTGGCGCAGGCTTTGACGGGTTGTGCCACCGGAACCGGTGCGGGCGCCGGCTTCGTCAGCGAAGCGGTCACCTCGACGTCATCCTTGGCGGCCTTGAGCGCAGCCTTGGCCTGGGCCGGAAGCGGCTCGGCCTTGTGGGCGGCAACGGTTTGAGGGACAGCCGCGTCAGCACGCGGCGAGGAGGTCCAGAACCAACCTCCGGCGATCGCAACCGCCGCAACAACACTGGCCAGCATCAGGCCGA
>Ga0209023_10002300_pt1 | contig 24145 bp, 28 predicted proteins | sample LakOneMetagenome_FD_187468 | JGI IMG/M metagenome (GOLD analysis project Ga0209023, IMG submission 187468) | Freshwater and sediment microbial communities from Lake Erie, Canada (SPAdes) (version 2) | ecosystem: Environmental > Aquatic > Freshwater > Lentic | place: Lake Erie, Canada... | reverse complement strand
CGCGCCGCCGACGCGGCCCTGCACCTGGCCCTGCGCGACAGTGGCGCGCTGTACCTGCCCGGGTTTTCCTCGGCACGCAACCGCAGCTGGCGCGAACCCAGCTGGGTGACCATCGACCTGCCGCTGCCGCAACTCGACGCCCTGTCACGCCGCTTCGGCCAGTTGGGCACCCTGTATTGCCACCGCGGCACGGCATTCCGCCTGCGCATGTACGCCGACCGTCCCGCGGGCGCCGACGACAGCCTTCCCGTCGACTGGATGACGGCCGGCGGCTGATGCCCGCATCCGCCACCATTCCCGCGCTGCTGTCCGTGCGCGGACTCGCCTTCGCCCGTAACGAACAGCCGGTGTTCGGACCCCTGGCGTTCGACGTCGAACCCGGCGAGGCGCTGCTGGTGCAGGGCGACAACGGCACCGGAAAGACCACCTTGCTGCGCGTGCTGGCCGGACTCCTGCGCGCGGAGGCGGGCGAAGTGCGCATCTCCGGCACAAAGGCCGACCATGGCGCGCGCAGCCGGCATGTCGCCTACCTCGGCCATCTGCCGGCGCTGAAGGCCGATCTTTCCGCCGAACAGAACCTGCGTTTCCTCTGCGGCCTGCATGGCGCGCGGCCCGAGCGCCGCATCGACGCGGCGATGGCGCGGGTCGGGCTCGCCGGCCACGACGACGCACTGGCGCGGCAGCTTTCCGCCGGGCAGAAGAAGCGCCTGTCGCTGGCGCGCCTGTGGCTGTCGCCGGCGCCGCTATGGCTGCTGGACGAGCCCTACGCCAACCTCGACCTCGACGGCATCGCGCTGGTGAACGCGCTGGTCAGCGAACACCTCGCCGAAGGCGGCGCGGCGCTGGTCACCACCCACGGCGCCTATGCCGCGCCGCCGGTGCGTACGCGGATGCTGCAGTTGTCGAATGCGAGGGTCGACGCATGAACACGCCCGGCCTGCGCGCCAGCGCCGCCGCCCTGCTCGCGCGCGACCTGCGCCTGGTCTGGCGCCGTCGCGGCGATGCACTGCAACCAGCGCTGTTCGCGCTGCTGGTGGTGGTGCTGTTCGCGCTGGCCGCGGGCGGTGAACGCGAATCCCTGTCGCGGCACGCGGCCGCGGTGCTGTGGCTGGCGGTGCTGCTGGCCGGGCTGCTCGCGCTGGACAGCCTGTTCCGCGGCGATGCCGAGGACGGTTCGCTCGAACAATGGCTGCTCGCGCCGGTGCCGCTGCCATGGCTGGTGGCGGTGCGCGTATTCGGCCACTGGTTGACGACCTCGCTGCCGCTGCTGGTCGCGGTGCCGTTCCTCGGTGAATTGTTGTTCCTGCCGCATGCGCAACTGCCGGTATTGATGCTTTCGCTATTGCTCGGAACGCCGCTGCTGGGCCTGCTCGGCGCGGTGGTCGCCGCGCTGACCGTGGGCATGCGCCGCGCCGGCATCCTGGTCGCGCTGCTGGCGCTGCCGCTGTACGTGCCGGTGCTGGTGTTCGGCGCCGGCAGCGTGGCCGCGGCGGCACAGGGGCTGGATGCGAGCGGCGCGCTGCTGTTGCTGGGTGCCGGACTGGCGATTTCGCTGGTTTTGGCACCGCTGGCAGCGGCAGCGGCGCTGCGCATCGCCCATAATTAGCACCTGCCACAAAACCTGCTGCGCTCGGCAGCTTGCGCGCGGGCGGCGCTCGGAATCCTCATTGACCTCCACGTCAACTCCGGTTCCTGCGCTCCGGCCGCACGCGATCTGCCTTCGCTCGCGACGGTTTCGAGGCAGGCGCAGTTCCTGGAAAACCATGTAAATGAATCCCGTCCTCCGCTGGTTCCACCAACTCGGTTCCCCGCCGACCTTCGACCGCTTCGCCGCGCGCTGGGCGCCGTGGGCTTACGGGCTGGGCATGGTGGCGATGGCCTGGGGCATCTACGGCGCGCTGTTCCAGGTACCGGCCGATTACCAGCAGGGCGACAGCTTCCGCATCCTCTACATCCACGTGCCCGCGGCATGGATGAGCATGGCCGTGTTCGCGCTGATGGCGCTGTACGCGGCCATTGCGCTGGTGTGGCGGATCAAGCTCTGCGAAATCCTGGCGATGGCCTGCGCGCCGGCCGGCGCCGCATTCACCCTCGTCACCCTCGCCACCGGTTCGATCTGGGGCAAGCCGATGTGGGGCACGTGGTGGGACTGGGATCCGCGCCTGACCACGGAACTGATTTTGCTGTTCCTCTATCTCGGCGTGATCGGCCTGTACCACGCCATCGACGACCGCAGGCAGGCGGCGCGCGCTGCGGGACTGCTGGCCGTGGTCGGCATCGTGCTGCTGCCGGTGATCCGCTGGTCGGTGGTGTGGTGGAACTCGTTGCACCAGGGCCAGACGATCTCGCTGTTCGGTCAATCGAAGATGGACCCGAGCATGCTGCCGCCGCTGTGGTGGATGGTGCTCGGCACCCACTTGTGGTTCGTCGGTTCGCTGCTGGCGCGCGCGCGCGCCGACAACCTGCGCCGCGAAGCCGGCAAGGACTGGGCGGCGCAAGTCGCGGGAGCGAAGTCGTGAGTTATCGCAATTACGTCATCGCCGCATATGCCGTATTCGCGGCGATGCTGCTGTGGGATTTCCTCGCGCCGAAGCTGCAACTCGCACAGGCGTTGCGCGCGATCCGCCTGCAGCGCCAGCGCGACGCGGCGAAGCGCAAGCCCGGGGCGAACGCATGAACCCGGTCCGTCGCCGCCGCCTGTTGCTGGTAGTGCTGGCCGTGGTCGCGGCCGCCGTCGCCATCGCGCTGACCGCGCTGGCCCTGCAGCGCAATGCCGCCTACCTCTACACCCCGCGCGAAGTGCTGAACGGCGAAGCCGGCGCGAGCGTGCGCGACGGCAGCGCGCGTTTCCGCCTCGGCGGCATGGTCGCGGCCGGCAGCTTCAAGCGCGCGACCGGTTCGATGGATGCGCACTTCGACGTCGACGACGGCGACGCGAAGCTGCCCGTCGTCTACACCGGCATCCTCCCCGACCTGTTCCGCGAGAACCAGGCGGTGATCGCCACCGGGCGCATGCGCGGCGACGTGTTCGTGGCCGAGAACGTGCTGGCCAAGCACGACGAGACCTACATGCCGAAGGAAGTCGCGGACAAGATGGCGGCGGCGCACAAGAAGCATGCGGTGCCCCCCTCTCCCGTCGCCGCTGACGCAGCGGCACCCTCTCCCACGAGGGGAGAGGGGAACAACTGATGCTGGGCGAACTCGGGCATTTCGCGCTGGTGCTGGCGCTGCTGGTCGTGCTGCTGCAGGCGGCGTTGCCGCTGCTCGGCGCGCAGCGCGGCAATGCAACCTGGATGTCGGTGGCGCGGCCCGCGGCCTATGCGCAACTCGCGCTGGTTGCCATCGCGTTCGCGGTGCTGACGTACGCGTTCGTCGCCCAGGACCGTTCGTTCGAATACGTCGCCCGGAACAGCAATTCGCTGCTGCCGATGGTGTACCGCTTCACCGCGGTCTGGGGCGCGCACGAAGGCTCGCTGCTGCTGTGGCTGCTGGTGCTCGCGCTGTGGACCGGCGCGGTGGCGCGGTTCTCGCGCGGCCTGCCGCAGGACGTGGTCGCGCGCGTGCTCGGCGTGCTCGGCATCGTCTCGCTCGGTTTCCTCGCCCTCTTGCTGTTCACCAGCGATCCGTTCGAACGCCTGCTGCCGATGCCGGTCGAAGGCGCGGACCTGAATCCGCTGCTGCAGGATCCGGGCATGGTGATCCATCCGCCGATGCTCTACCTCGGCTACGTCGGCTTCGCGGTACCGTTCGCATTCGCGATCGCGGCCCTGCTCGACCGCCGCATCGACGCGCGCTGGGTGCGCTGGACGCGGCCGTGGACCAACGCGGCCTGGGGCTTCCTCACCCTCGGCATCGCGCTCGGCAGCGCCTGGGCCTATTACGAACTCGGCTGGGGCGGCTGGTGGTTCTGGGATCCGGTCGAGAACGCGAGCTTCATGCCGTGGCTGGCCGGCGCGGCGCTGCTGCATTCGCAGGCGGTGACCGAGAAACGCGGCAGCTTCGGCCACTGGACCCTGCTACTCGCCATCGCCGCGTTCTCGCTGTCGCTGCTCGGCACCTTCCTCGTGCGTTCGGGCGCGATCACCAGCGTGCACGCCTTCGCCGCCGATCCGACCCGCGGCGTGTTCATCCTCGTCTACCTGGGCATGGTGATCGGCGGGTCGCTGCTGCTGTTCGCGTTGCGCGCCACCGGCACCGACGGCGAAGGCAAGCCGTTCGCGGCGTATTCGCGCGAAACCCTGCTGCTGGCCAACAACCTGCTGCTGTGCGCGGCCTGCGCGATGGTGTTGTTGGGCACGCTGTACCCGATGCTCGCGGACGCGCTGGAGATGGGCAAGATTTCGGTCGGACCGCCGTATTTCTCGCTGCTGTTCGTGCTGCTGATGGCGCCGCTGGTGGCGCTGCTGCCGTTCGGGCCGCTGACGAAATGGCAGCGCGAACAACCATCGAAAATCGTTGCGATGCTGTTGCCGTGGGCGGCGTTCGCGCTGGTCGCAGCCGCAGTCGCGTGGTGGTTCGCGCCACAAGGCAAGGGTCGCGTCGTGCTCGGCATCGCCGGCGCGGCGTGGGTGCTGGGCGGCACGCTGCGCTTCGTGTGGTCGCGATTCAATTCGGACGGACGCCGCTTCACCGCCGAGATGCTCGGCATGACGCTCGCGCATTGCGGCATCGCCTTGTTCCTGTCCGGCGCGCTGCTCACCGACGCATTGAGCCAGCAGCGCGAAGTCGCGCTCAAGCCGGGCCAGACCGTGCAGCTCGGGCGCGAATGCTATGAATTCGCCGGCGCCGAGCGCCGCGAAGGCCCGAACTACCTCGCCGACATCGGCACGGTGCGCGTGCTCGACACCGACTGTTCCGGCGCCATCGCCACGCTGCATCCGGAAAAACGCAGCTACGCCTCCGGCGGGCAGGTGATGACCGAAGCCGCGATCGACGGCGGCCTGTTCCGCGACCGCTACGTCGCGCTCGGCGAGCCCCTCGGCGACGGCAGCTGGGCGGTGCGCGTGCACAGCAAGCCGATGGTGCGCTTCGTCTGGCTCGGCGCGCTGCTGATGGCGCTGGGCGCATTCGTCACCGCGACCGACCGGCGTTTCCGCCGCGATCCGCAACGCGGAGAGATTGCATGAAGCTCTCGCGCTGGCTGCCGCTGGCGATCTTCCTCGCGCTCGGGCTGCTGCTCGCCGCCGGCGTGTGGATGAGCCGCAATCCCGATCGCGAGGCGCTGCCTTCGCCGCTGATCGGCAAACCCGCGCCGGATTTCGCCCTGCCCTCGCTGCACGAACCGCAGCGCACCATCACCTTGCGCGAGCTGCGCGGCCAGCCGTTCGTGCTGAACGTGTGGGCGAGCTGGTGCGTGGAATGCCGGGTCGAACACCCGGTGCTCACGCGTTTCGCCGAAACCCGGCGCGTGCGCGTGATCGGCTACGACTGGCAGGACGAACGCGCCGACGCGCTGCGCTGGCTGGAACAGTTCGGCAATCCGTTCTGGGTCGTGGTCGCGGACGCCGACGGCAAGGCCGCGATCGACTGGGGCGTGTACGGCGCGCCGGAGACCTTCCTCGTCGATCGCGCCGGCGTGATCCGCTGGAAGCACGTCGGCCCGCTCGATGACGGGATCATCGCGAACGAACTGCTGCCGGCGCTGCAGCGCGCGGAGGCTTCGCGATGAAGTTCGCCGCATTGCTCCTGCCGTTGCTGTTGTTCGCCGGCGCCGCCTTCGCGCAACCGGCCACGCCCGACGCACCGCTGCAGTTCCGCGATGCCGCCGAGGAAGCGCGCTTCCACGCGCTCGCCTCGGAACTGCGTTGCGTGATGTGCCAGAACCAGTCGCTGGCCGACTCCGATGCGCAGATCGCGCGCGACCTGCGCGGCGAAATCCTGCGATTGATGCGCCGCGGCCAGAGCGATGCGCAGATCGAGCAGTTCCTGGTCGCGCGCTACGGCGAATTCGTGCTGTACAAGCCGCGCGTGGAGGCGAGCACCTGGCTGCTGTGGTTCGGACCCGCGCTGGTATTGCTGGCTGGCGCTTTCGTGGTCGTGGGCATCGTGCGCCGGCGTTCGCGCGCGACGATTGCGAACGACGAACCGCAGGAGTGGTGATGGCCGCCTTCATCGCCCTCGCCGCCCTGCTCGTCGTCGCCACGCTCGCGCTGGTGCTGGTGCCGTTGTGGCGCAAGCAACGCGGATTCGCGGCCGCGATTTCGGTATTCGTTACTGGCGCCGCCATCGGCCTGTACGCCCTGCTCGGCACGCCGGCTGCACTCGACCCGGCGCTGCGCGAGGGGCCGCAAACCATGGACGATGCCATTTCCCGCCTGCAGCTGGAATTGCAGCGCAATCCCGCGCAACCGGACGGCTGGCGCCTGCTCGGCCGTGCATTGGCCGACCAGGGCAAGTTCGACGCATCGCGCGATGCCTTCGCGCGCGCTGCGACGCTGCGCCCGGACGACCCCGATACGCTCGCCGAAACCGCCGAAGCGCGCGCCAAGGCCGATCCGCAACACCGCTTCGATCCGCAGGCGGTGGCGATGCTCGAACACGCGCTGCAGCGCGATCCGAAGCACCAGCGTTCGCGCTGGTTCCTCGGCATCGCCAAGCGCCAATCCGGCGATGCGGCCGGTGCCGCGGCGATCTGGGAACCGCTGCTTGGCGAGGTCGATGCCGATACCGCCGCAGCGCTGCGCCCGCAACTCGATGCCGCGCGCAAGGATGCGGGCCTGCCGCCGCTGCCGGCCGCGACGCCCGCCGCGGGCGCGCTCATCGTTGCGGTGAAACTCGATCCCGGGTTCGCCTCGCGCGTGCGCCTGCGCGGCGATGCTCAGGTGTTCGTGATCGCGCGCGAAGCTGGCACGCCGATGCCGGTGGCGGTCGAGAAGCACGCCGTGTCCGAATTGCCGCTCACCGCCACGCTCGACGACGGCGACAGCCCGATGCCGACGCGCAAGCTCTCGCAACTGCGCGAAGTCGAACTGGTCGCGCGGCTTTCGGCCAGCGGCAACGCGATGCCGCAGGAAGGCGACGTCGAATCCGCGCCGGTACGCGTCACGCTGCCGGCGAAGGGGCCGGTGGAGCTGGTGATCGGGAAATAGTTCGCCGTCATCCCGGCACAAGCCGGGACCCAGCTCTTGCTCAGTGCTTCAGGGAAGTCAAAATCAAAACTGGATACACAGACATTCGTCTGTGAAAAGATGCCCGCTTTCGCGGGCTGCTTCTGACAGACGGATGTCTGTCCAATGACGATCAGGACATGACCGAATTCATCCCCGCCAACGCGCGCTTCATCGACCTGCCCTCGCCGTTCCCGATGAAGCGCGGCGGCGCGCTGCACGGCGCACGCATGGCCTACGACACCTGGGGCGGATTGGACGCCGCACGCGACAACGCGGTGCTGATCCTCACCGGCCTGTCGCCGGATGCGCACGCGGCCGCGAACGCAGCAAATCCGGAACCGGGCTGGTGGGAAGCGATGGTCGGGCCGGGCAAGCCGATCGACAGCGACCGCTGGTTCGTGCTCTGCGTGAACGCGCTCGGCAGTTGCAAGGGCTCGACCGGGCCAGCGTCGACGGATCCCGCGACCGGCCAGTCGTATCGCCTCGATTTCCCCGAACTCTCGCTCGAGGACGGCGCCGACGCCGCGGTCGCGGTGGTGCGCGCGCTCGGCATCGAACGCCTCGCCTGCGTGATCGGCAATTCCATGGGCGCGATGGCCGCGCTCGCGCTGCTCGCGCGTCATCCGGGCATCGCGCGTTCGCACATCAACATCTCCGGCGCGGCGCGCGCGCTGCCGTTCTCGATCGCGATCCGCTCGCTGCAGCGCGAGGCGATCCGCCTCGACCCGAACTGGAACGGCGGCCGCTACGACGACGCGCATTACCCCGAATCGGGCATGCGCATGGCGCGCAAGCTCGGCGTCGTCACCTATCGCTCCGCGCTGGAATGGGACGGCCGCTTCGGCCGCGTGCGGCTCGAGGACGACCGCGACGACGAGGATCCGTTCGGCCTCGAATTCCAGGTCGAAAGCTACCTCGAGGGCCATGCGCGCCGCTTCGTGCGCCGCTTCGACCCGAACAGCTACCTCTACCTCAGCCGCTCGATGGACTGGTTCGACCTCGGCGAAAACCATGGCGGCGACGCGTTCGCCGGCCTCGCCGCGATCCGGGTCGAGCGCGCCCTCGCCATCGGCGTGCACACCGACATCCTGTTCCCGCTGCAGCAGCAGGAGGAAATCGCGAATGGGCTGCGCGCGGGCGGCGCCGAAGCCGATTTCCTGCCCCTGCCCTCGCCGCAGGGCCACGATGCCTTCCTCGTGGACATCGAACGCTTCGGCCCGGCCGTTCGCGGTTTCCTCGACGGCTTGTGACTTCCCCTCTCCCCTCCGCGGGAGAGGGTGGCGCGTAGCGCCGGGAGAGGGGCTCGCCCATGGGAGTAGAATCTTCCTCCATGAACACCGCTGCGGACCCCTGCTGTCCCGACGTCGATTTCCCCGGCCGCGACAAGCTCGTCGCCCGGCTCGACGAGGCCGTCGACCGCGGCGACCAGCACGCCGTCACCGCCGCGCTGCGCAACTGCCTGTGCGCGATGATCCGCGACCGCGACGTGCAACTCCCCGACTGCGTGCACGACCCCATCGTCGACCACTACGCCCGGCGCGAGCTCTACCGCAGCCCGCAACGCGGCTACAGCGTGGTCGCGATGACCTGGGGCCCCGGCCAGGGCACGCCGCTGCACGACCATTCCGGCCTGTGGTGCGTGGAAGGCGTGTGGGACGGCGAACTGGAGATCGTCCAGTACGAATTGCTGGAACGCGATGGCGAACGCTACCGCTTCCGCGCCGCCGGCGGCATCCACGCCGGCCCCGGCAGCGCCGGCAGCCTGATCCCGCCGCACGAGTACCACACCATCCGCAACGCCAGCAGCGATGCGGTGGCGATCTCGCTGCATATCTACCAGGCGGCGATGGAGAACTGCGCGAAGTTCCAGCCGCAGGACGGCGAGTGGTTCGCGCTCGAACGCTGCGCCATGGCCACGGACGAGGTGGCCTGAGCCGGCCCGCCGGCTATACTTCGCGTCCGCGCCGGAATGGCGGAATCGGTAGACGCAGCGGACTCAAAATCCGCCGCCCTTAAAAGCGTGTGGGTTCGAGTCCCACTTCCGGCACCACTCCTCGTCTGCTGCAGAGCGATTCCTTGCCCGGCATGGACACACTCCTCCGCTCGCTGCAGAACCTGATCGACGACGCCGACCGGCTGCGTTCCGCCGACCCGGAGCGCTACGCCGAGTTCTGCCGGTTGTGGCACGCGGCCGAGCGCAAGGTCAAGGACGTGGTATTCGACGACACCCGCGACGTACCGCGCAACTTCACCAGCCTGCAGCTCGAGCAGCAGTGGGGCGCGCAGTCGATCGTGTTCATGGCCGACCTGCTGCCCTTCATCCACGCCACGTTGCGCAAGCACTACCGGCGCAAGGACCACCTGCGCGTGCTCGACGTGGGCGCGGCGTCCTGCTTCGGCACCGGGCTGCTCGCCGCGATCCATCCGGACCATTTCGTCTATTCGCGGATGAGCGTCGAGGCCATCGACTACCAGCCGGCCTGGGAACGCTGGGTGCGCTTCACCCGGCCGGAGATCGAATACCGCGTCGCCGACCTGTTCGACCAGCCGGCGCAGCAATGGGACCTGGTGGTCTGCAGCCACATGGTCGAACACGTGCCGAACCCGCGCGACTTCATCGACAAGATGGTGGAGATCTGTCGCGGTTTCGCCTTCGTGTATAGCCCCTACGCCGAGGATCCGCGCATCCCCGGCCACGAAAGCAGCATCGACGAAGCGACCTACGCCGGCCTCGATTGCGAGTTGCACAAGCTGCGCAGCATGGGCTGGCACCCGGACAAGCCGCAGGACGAATGCCTGCTCGCGGTCATCGACTGCCGGGAACACAAGATCGGCGGAAAACCCGCCGCCTGAAAGGCCAAAGGCCCAGTCGTACGGGTCGCCCCGCGCGGCTGAGCCTTTGTTGCCGAAGCGATTGCGTCCGTTGCGTCGATGACGTTGGAATCTTCGACTCGTCGAGCGCTTTTTCTTCGACGGAACGACCTTACAACCGCGTTCGTTAGGATTTGGCTAAGAGCGGCGCATTCATCGTGACCGTTCGTCGGTTCGCGCTTTCGCGGTGGTCCATGGCCACCAGCCATGGCCGCTCGCGGCGTAGCGGTCGGCCGCGCGTTCGAATGGATTGCGCACGCTGACGCCGCCGCAGGCCAGGTACAACGGCAGGAACAGCGGGCCCAGTGCCATGTACTGGTAGACGTGCGCGCGTTCGTGGTCGGCGAGGACGATCGGCGCTTCCTCGCCATGGCCCGCGCGCTGCGCATAGGTCACGCAATGCGTGTCGAGCGAATCGCCGGTGTGCAGGATGCAGTTGCCGAGCGTGAGCGCGCCGCCCGGTCCCCACGGCCAATCGTGGAACACCACGGCGAGGTCGCGCGCACGTACGTGCGCATGCGCGCCGAAGGCGATGCCGATCGTGCCCGCGATGAGGCCGAGCGCGGTGTTCGGCAGCGTCCACAGCATGCCGAGCCCCTGCAACGCGCGGCGCGCGACTGGATTCAGGCGCCTTCCTCCGGCATCAGCAACCACAGGATCAGGTACACGAGGATGCCGGGGAACGCGGCCGATGCGATCGACACGATGACGTAAACGACGCGCAACAGGGTCGAGTTCCAGCCGAAGCGCGCGGCGATGCCGCCGACCACCCCGGCGAGCATGCGGTCGTTGCGCGAACGCGAGAGCGTGCGCGACGCGTTCATCGCCTGCCCAGCCAGTCGTGGATGGTCTGCGGCACTTCGTGCTGCGCGCGACCGGACACGTAGATGCCGATGTGGCCGCCGCGGAACGAGAGCTCGGTGTAGTCCTCGGTGCCGACCAGTGCTTTCAACGCCTTCGACGACGCCGGCGGCACCAGGTGGTCCTGCTCGGCGAAGATGTTGAGCACCGGCATTTCCACCATGCCCAGGTGCACTTCGCGCCCGCCGATGTCGATGCCGCCGTTGACGAAGCCGTTGCCCTGGTAGAACTGCTTGAGGAACTGGCGGAACGCCTCGCCAGCCTGGTCGGGCGAGTCGAAGATCCACTTCTCCATGCGCAGGAAATCCTCCAGGGCCTTCCTGTCGTCGAGGATGTCGACCAGGCCCACGTACTTCTGCAGGTTGAGGCGGAACGGCTTCAGCATCAGGTAGCAGTAGTTCATCAGGTCCGCGGGCACGTTTCCGAGCGTGTCCACGAACAGGTCCACGTCCATCGCCTGCACCCAGTTCGACAGCATGTTGTCGGCGGTGTGGAAATCCACCGGCGTGACCATGGTGATGAGGTTGCGCACCTTGCCCGGGTTCAGCGACGCATAGCACAGCGAGAACGCGCCGCCCTGGCAGATCCCGAGCAGGTTGATCGCATCGAGTCCGAAGCGTTCGCGCAGATGGTCCACCGCGCCGCCGAGGAAACGCTCGATGTAATCCTCGAGCATGAGGAATCGGTCGGAACGATCCGGGTAGCCCCAGTCGAGCACGTACACGTCCTGTCCGCGCGCGAGCAGGCCCTTGACCAGCGAGCGGTCGGCCTGCAGGTCGACCATGTACGGACGGTTGACCAGCGCGTAGGCGATCAGCAGCGGCACCTTCGCGGTCGGCTTGTTTTCGCCGACGAAGCGGTACAACACGACCTTGCCGTCGCGCCACACTTCCTCGCGCCGGGTCGCGCCGTAGTCGACGTCCTCGACTTCGCGCAGGGTGTCGAGGCCGGCGGCGAGCTTGGCCTGCGCCTGCATCGCCTCCTCGGCCAGCGATTGCGGGGTGAAGCCCAGCGGCCCGTTCATCGCTTGCCTCCCTGCTTCGAGACCGACGGTGGCGCGATGCCGGCGAACGCGTTGCGAGCCGCCGGTTGTTTCGAAACGGATTTCTTCGCCGCAACGCTGCGCGAAGCCGCCTTCTTCTTCGATGCCGGTTTTACCGCTGGCTTCGCCGGCGACTTCGCGGGTTTCGACGCCTTGGGCGCAGCCGCAGGCCGAGCCGACGACTGCGGCTTCGCATCGCGCATGCGCCGCAGCGCACGTTCGAGTTCGGCGATCTTGCGGTGCGCGGAATCGAGTTCGGTGCGCGTGGGCATGCCCAGCATCGCGCCGGCCAGTTCGACTTCCTTCTGCACGCCGGCGCGCAGGCGCATCTGCGCGTTCACCAGCGCGCCGTAGACCTCGCGGAATTCCGGCGACAACGCGATGTCGGCGTAGGCTTCTTCGGCGGCGTCGATCCACAGGTCGAACAATTCGCGCGCGGACTTGAGCTGGCGGCCGGGTTCCTCGCGTTCGGCCAGCTTGCCTTCGAACAGTTCGTACGCGCGCTGCAGCGACTTCAGCATCAACGCGTTGTAGGCAGACTCGCGCTGCTGCAGGTCGATCTGCGCCTGCGCCAGCTTCTGCAACCGTTCCTGGTGCTCGCGACCGAGCCCGAACGCCGGCATGCCGAGCCAGCTGCCGGCCTCGCGGCGCATGGCGTCGAGCCAGGGCGAGGCGTCCTCGACCCATTGTTCCAGCCCGTGCGCGCCGTTGCCGCGCATGGCGCGGAACATCTCGGGAAACGGGTTCTCGCCGGTCGCACCGAGCGCGCGCTTCCATTCCGCGGCGATGTCCGCGGCGCCGGCGTCCTGCCCGGCGAAGCGCGCGGCGACCTGCTGCATCTGCCCGAACCAGTCGCGGGCCTGGCGATTGAAGCGCTCGACCGCGTCGTTGGCCTCGGTCCGCCCGCCATGCGCGAGCCGGCTCCACCAGTCCACCGCATCCTTCCAGTCCGGCACCTGCCCCGCTCCGGCCGGCGCAGCGGCGCGCAGCCCCTCGCCCCATGCGGCCCAGTACTGCCGGGCCAGCGATTCGAAATCCGATGCCTTCATGTCGTCTCCTCGAAGGCCTCCATGCTAGCGCCGGGGACGTGGCATCGCCATGACGCCGACGGTCATCCCGAACGTAGTGAGGGTTCTGCCTCCCGGATCCTGCGGAAAAGCGGATCCCTCGCCATGCTCGGGATGACAGGAACCAGCACCCGCCTATGGTTTCGGAATACGGATGGTCTTGCTGATCATCAGCGAACCCGACAACGCATACACCAGCGCCAGCGGATGCAGCAGCCACGGGCCGAGCTTGAATGCGCCCAGCCACAGGTCCGGGCCGAGCCGGCCGGCGCAGGCAGCGACCGCGAGCAAGCCGACGATGAGCACACTGCTCGGGATCGGCGTGCCCTCGAAATATTTCACCTTCCCTTCCGTGCCGGACAGCGATTCGGCGGTGACGTTGTAGCGCGCGAGGCGGCTGACGCCGCAGCCGACGAAATAGCTCAGCACCACCCAGTCCCAGCCGCCCTGCAGGCCACAGGCGTAACCGAGCGCCGCCGGGGCCACGCCGAAGCTGATCACGTCGGCGAGCGAGTCGAGCTCGCGGCCGAGCGTCGAGGCGACCTTGCGCCAACGCGCGACGCGGCCGTCGAGCGCGTCGAACACGAACGCCAGCGGGATCAGCGCCATGCCCCAGAGCAGGTCGGCGACCACGCCCTCCTGCAGGAAGCGCATCGCCGCGAACACCGCGCCGGTGCCGCAGAACGCGTTCGCCAGCGTGAACCAGTCGGCCAGCTGGAAATCGCGCAGCATGCTGAAGTGGCGTTGTTTCATCGACGGACTCCGCTGGAATCGGCGATAGCCTGCCAAATCCGGCGTGAAGCCGGCAAACTGCCGGCATCCCTCGCGACAGCCGCTGGACATTGCAATGAGCGAAGACCCGCACCGACTTCCGCGCCACACCACGCCCACGTGGGAAGTGGAACTGCTGATCTCCGGCGTCGCGGTGTTCGCGATGCTGCAGTTGCCGGGATGGCTCGACGATCGTTACTTCGACCTGTCGCCCCGTTTCGGGCACGGCTGGGAAACGCCGTTGCTCTTGACCTATGTGTACCTGAAAGGTGCAGCGGTCATCCTCGCCATCACCTTCGCCTTGCATTTGCTGCTGCGCGCGCAGTGGATCGCCCAGGTCGGCATGCATTCGGTCTTCCCCGAAGGCATCAAGTGGGAACGCCTGCGCATCGGTCCCTTGATGCGCGAGATCGAGGAACGCCGCTACGGAGGCGCGGAGGCATCGGTCGAACGCGCCGACAACCGTGCGACCACGGTGTTCGCCATCGGCGTGATGCTGGCTTCGAGCCTGCTGCTGCTCGGTTTCCTCCTGCCCGCGGCCTTCGCGGTGGCGATGTTGGCCCTGCGCCTGCTCGGAATCACGGTGGATCCTTCGCAGGTGTTCGTGGCTTGCGTCATCGTGCTGGTGTTGCCGGCGCTGCTTGCGCAACGCATCGACCGCACCTTCGGCCAGCGCCTGCATCGTGGCGGTTTCGTGCAGAGACTGCTGTCCGGCGTGATCGAAACCTACAGCCGCATCGGCCTGATGAGCCGCAGCTCCAGCCCGGTGTTCTCGTTGCTGGCGAGCCATGGCGGCGAACTGCGCGCAATGGTGTTCACCGTCGCGGTGGTGATGGCGACCATCACGGGCGTTGGAATGTCGATGAAGGCGTTGCAGGATCCCGCTGCAATCGGCGGCTATGCGACTTTCCCCGTTTTCGCCGACGGCAGCCGCACGGTCGATTCCCGCCATTACGACGACCAGCGCGATGTCGCACATGATCCGCCGACGGCCTACATCCAGTCCGCGGTCGTGGCCGGCCCCTACCTTCGCCTGACCGTACCCTACGACCCGAAGCGCGATTCCGCCGCGATGCGTGGTTGCGCCGTTCCCGCCGGAACCGACGACGCGAAAGCCGCGGCGCGGCTCGATTGCCTGCAATCCCTGCATGGGGTGGCGCTCGACGGGAAACCGCTGCCCGGCCTGCGCTACGACCTCGGCAGCGATGCGCGCACCGACCGCCCCGCGCTGGTCGCCATGATCGACGTGCGTGCGCTCGTTCCAGGCAGGCACGAATTGCAAGTTTCGCATCCGCCGAAATCCGGCGGAAACCACGAGGACGACCCCGGTTTCGACCGGATTCCGTTCTGGCGCTGAAACGGCCGTCGCAGCGACATAAAATCACGGCGTGAGCGAAACGCCGCAACGCAAGATCATCCACGTCGACATGGACGCGTTCTACGCGTCGGTGGAACAGCGCGACGATCCCGTGCTGCGCGGCCGTCCCGTCGTGGTCGCATGGCGCGGCGCGCGTTCGGTGGTGTGCGCGGCGAGCTACGAGGCGCGCAAGTTCGGCGTGCGGTCGGCCATGCCCGCGGTGCGCGCCGAACGCCTGTGCCCGCAGGCGGTGTTCGTGCCGCCGGATTTCGTGCGCTACAAGGCAGTCTCCCGGCAGGTGCGCGAGATCTTCGCGCGCCATACCGACCTGGTCGAACCGCTGTCGCTGGACGAGGCCTACCTCGACGTCACGCAACCCAAGCACGACCTCGGCAGCGCGACCGCGATCGCCGAGGACATCCGTTCCGCGATCCGCGCGGAAACGCAACTCACCGCGTCGGCTGGCGTCGCGCCGAACAAGTTCCTCGCCAAGATCGCCAGCGACTGGAACAAGCCCGATGGCCTGTTCGTGCTGAAACCGCACATGGTCGATGCCTTCGTTGCGCAACTGCCCGTGGGCCGCGTGCCCGGCGTGGGCAAGGTGATGGAACGCAAGCTCGCCGAGCTCGGCATCGCCACCTGCGCAGACCTGCGCACGCACGGCGCCGAGGAACTGGAAGCGCGTTTCGGTCGCTGGGGCCGGCGCCTGCACGAGTTGTCGCTGGGCATCGACGAACGCGAAGTGAGCAGCGAACGCCCGACCCTGCAGGTCTCGGCCGAGGACACCTTCGAGCGCGACCTGTTGCTGGGCGAACTGGAACCTCACCTCCGGCGCATGGCGGAAAAGGCCTGGGCCGGCTACCTGCGCGAACGCGAGGCGCATCCGCAGCGCATCGCCCGCACCGTGGTGCTGAAGCTCAAGACCAGTGATTTCCGCACCCTGACCCGCAGCCTCACCCCGCCGGAACCGCCGGCCTCGCTGCAGGAATTCGCCGACATCGCCTGCGCCCTGCGCGAACGCGTCGACCTGCCCTCGCGCACCCGCTACCGCCTCGTCGGCGCGGGCCTCGCCGGCTTCGGCGACGAGGACGCGCTGGCGTCGCGGGACTTGTTCGGCCAGGCGCACTCGCAGGATGGGTTGAGCGCAGCGATACCCCTCATCGAACCGGGCGACGGCCGACTACACTAGGCGTCTCGTGATCCGGAGCGCGTCATGTCCCTCGCCATCTCGAAAGTCCCGACGCCGGTCAACGAACCGGTCAAGTCCTACGCACCCGGTTCGCCTGAACGCGCGAGCCTCAAGGTGAAGCTGGACGAGATGTCCGCGAACCGGGTCGACATGCCGCTGGTCATCGCCGGCAAGGACGTGCGCACCGGCAAGCTCGGGCAGGCGGTGATGCCGCATCGGCATGCGCACGTGCTCGGCGATTTCCACCAGGGCGGCGCAGTCGAAGTGAAATCGGCGATCGATGCCGCGCTGCGTGCGCAACACGATTGGGCGGCATTGCCCTGGGAAGCGCGAGCGTCGGTATTCCTCAAGGCCGCCGACCTGCTCGCCGGGCCGTACCGCGACGTGTTGAACGCGGCCACGATGCTCGGCCAGAGCAAGACCTGCCACCAGGCCGAAATCGACAGCGCCTGCGAGCTGATCGATTTCTTCCGCTTCAACGTCGCGTTCTACGAACAGGTGCTGCGCGAACAGCCGCAGAGCGGACCCGGCATGTGGAACCGGCTGGAGCACCGGCCGCTGGAAGGCTTCGTGTTCGCGGTCTCGCCGTTCAACTTCACCTCCATCGCCGGTAACCTGCCGACCGCGCCGGCGCTGTGCGGCAACACCGTGGTGTGGAAACCGGCCAGCACCTCCGTGTACAGCGCGCATTTCCTGATGCAGTTGTTCCGCGAAGCCGGCCTGCCGGACGGCGTGATCAACCTGGTCAGCGGCAGCGGCGGCGACGTCGGCGATCCGGTGCTGAACGATCCGCACCTCGCCGGCATCCACTTCACCGGCTCGACCAAAGTGTTCCACCAGATGTGGCGCAGCGTCGGCAACAACATCGACAAGTACCGCAGCTATCCGCGCCTGGTCGGCGAAACCGGCGGCAAGGACTTCATCGTCGCGCATCCCAGCGCCGATCCGGTCGCGCTCGCCACCGCGCTGGTGCGCGGCGCGTTCGAATACCAGGGCCAGAAATGCTCGGCCGCGAGCCGCGCCTACATTCCTTCGAACCTGTGGCCGACGGTGCGCGATGCGCTGGTCGCGCAGGTCGAAGGCATCCGCATGGGCGATGTCGCCGACTTCTCCAACTTCATGGGCGCGGTGATCGACGGCGCGAGCTTCAGGACGCAGAAGACGGCCATCGACGAAGCGAAAGCCGCGAACGATGCCGAGATCCTCGTCGGCGGCGGCTACGACGATAGCGAAGGCTGGTTCGTGCGCCCGACGGTGATCGTCGCGAAGAATCCGTCGTACCGGACGTTGTGCGAGGAACTGTTCGGACCGGTGCTGACCATCCACGTATACGACGAGGCGAAGTGGCTGGAAACGCTCGACCTCGTCGATTCGACCAGTCCGTACGCCTTGACCGGCGCGATCTTCGCGCAGGATCGCTACGCCATCGAGCAGGGCATGCAGCGGCTGCGCAACGCCGCCGGCAACTTCTACATCAACGACAAGCCGACCGGCGCGGTGGTGGGCCAGCAGCCCTTCGGCGGCGCGCGCGCATCGGGCACCAACGACAAGGCCGGCTCCATCCTCAACCTGCTGCGCTGGATCAGCCCGCGCAGCATCAAGGAAACCTTCGTGCCGGCGCGCGACTACCGCTATCCGTTCATGGATTGAACGCGCGGTTCGCCCGGGTCAGGGTTCCACCGACGCTTTCTCGTGCGCTTCGACTTCGCGGTCGAAGCAATGCCGGCCGGCCGGATGCGGCCAGCGCTGGTCGGAATACCGAAACTGGTCCCGTTGCGGATCGCGCTTGGCGGTGTCGGTGGCGAACACCGCGCATAGCCGGTATTTCGATCCCGCCCCCGCTTCGTAGCCGTAAGCCGCGCCGGTGACCGGATCGCGGACGGCGAGCGACACGCCCGGCTGCGCGGCGAGCTCGGCCAGCGATGCCGGCAGCGCGCCATGGGCGCGTTGCCATTCGCCGATCGCGCCGTCGATCCGGCCCAACTCGATGATGCGGCGCTGGTCGAGTCGCTGCTCGCGGACCTGCCCGGGCGTATCCATGGTCATGAAGGCGGCGGCGAGCGCAGCGACGACGATCACGCTCGCCGCGATCAGCATCCAGCGCCCGACCGGCGCGCTCACGATTCCACCTCTTCGCGGCGCAGGTCGTGCATGTAGTAGGTGAAGACGCCGCCAGCGATCACCGCGACGACCACGACCTTGGCAACGAAACGCAGCGTGGTTTCGCCACCGAGCAGGTTGTAGACCAGCGCGGTCATGTCGCCAATCAGGATGGTCGCGGCGATGAACAGGGTCAGGTAGGTCAACCAGCGCCGCACCGGCGACAGGCGCCTGATCGGATGCTTCGCCACGTCGATGGCCAGCTTCCTCGACATGAACGCGAACACCGGGAACGCGATCAGCAGCGCCGCGACCGAGAAGCGCATGGAATCGCCGAAACCGATGTAGTTCAGCGTCGCCGCCGGATCCCGCAGCGCGCGGTTGATGAGGTCGAACAGCAGGCTGCCAAGGTGGTAGGCGCTGGCGTACAGCGTGGCGAACAACACCAGGTACTGGAACGCCTCGCGCGCGGACAGCGATGCGCGGGGTTTCGGCACCGGCACCGGGAAGGCCACGTCGGCGTAGCCTTCCAGCACGCCACGGGTCTGGTCCTCGCTCCAGCCGGCGGCGACGAGCGCCTGCCGGATCGCGTCGCGCGATTGCCCGCGCAACAGCGCCTCGCGCACGAATAGTTCGAGTTCCGGGCTGGTCTGGGCCATCGCAAATCCTCGGGCGGGATGCGCGGAATGTAGCAGCCGGGCGACGGATGCGCAGGCCCGGCGGCTTCGCTTACGCTTGCGCAATGACCGACGCCGCCATCGCCCCCGGGCTGTCCCGCGCGCAACTCCGCACCCTCGCCCTGTCCGCGCTCGGCGGCGCCCTGGAGTTCTACGACTTCGTCATCTTCGTGTTCTTCGCCGCGACGATGGGGCAACTGTTCTTCCCGCCGCACATGCCCGAATGGATGCGGCTGGTGCAGACCTTCGGCATCTTCGCCGCCGGCTACCTCGCGCGACCGCTGGGCGGCGTGGTGATGGCGCATTTCGGCGACCTGTCCGGGCGCAAGAAGATGTTCATGCTCAGCATCCTGCTGATGGCGATTCCCACCCTGCTGATGGGCCTGCTGCCGACCTACGCGCAGGTGGGCGTGCTCGCGCCGCTGCTGCTGTTGCTGCTGCGGGTGATGCAGGGCGCGGCGATCGGCGGCGAAGCGCCGGGCGCATGGGTCTTCGTCAGCGAACACGTCTCGCCGCGGCATCGCAACCTCGCCTGCGGCGCGCTGTCGGCCGGACTGTGCGCGGGCATCCTGATCGGCTCGCTGGTCGCGCGCGCGATCAACGCATCGTTCGACGAAGCGGAATTGCTGGCCTGGGGCTGGCGTGTTCCGTTCGTCATCGGCGGCGTGTTCGGCTTCCTCGCGATGCTGCTGCGGCGCAAGCTGCACGAGACCCCGGTGTTCGCAGAACTGCAGGCGCGCCGCGCACTCGCCGCGGAACTGCCGCTCAAGACCGTGCTGCGCGAACACGCCGGCGCGGTGCTGCTGGCGATGCTGCTGACCTGGTTGCTGACCGCGGCGGTGGTGGTCACCCTGCTGATGATGCCGACCCTGCTGCAGGGGCTGGGCGTCGACCGCGGCGCCGCGCTCTCCGGCAACACGCTGGCGATCTGCGCGACCATCCTCGCGAACCTCGTTGCCGGCATGCTCGCCGACCGTTTCGGCGCCGGCCGCGTGCTGGTGCTGTGGAGCGCGCTGCTCGGCTTCGCGTTCTGGTGGTTCTACGCCGCCGCCATGCACGGTGCGTATTCGCAATGGGCCTACGCGCTCGCCGGTTCGGCGGTCGGCCTGACCGCGCTGGTTCCCGCCATCGCGGTGGGCGGTTTTCCCGCGCCGGTGCGATTCTCGGGACTGTCGTTTTCCTACAACGTGGCCTATGCCATCGCCGGCGGACTGACGCCCGTGCTGCTCAGCCTGGCGATGAAGGACAACCACGCCGCACCGATGCATTACATCGCGTGGATGTCGGTGCTGGGCGTGGTGCTGGGCCTGTTCGTCGCATTCCGGCGCCCGGGCCCGGAGTCCTGACCGCTCCGCTCACACGTCGAACGCGAGCAGGTCCAGCCCGGTCGCCGCGCGCACCACGCGGCGATACAGCAGGTTGCCGTTGGTCGCGTTGGTGGACACGACCAGCGCGCGATGGTGCGCGGCATCGCCGATGGCGAAGGACTTGAAGATGCCGGCATTGCTGCCCGAGTGGTAGAACACCGGGCCGCGCGGCGTGGCTTCGATGTTCCAGCCCAGGCCCTTGTCCGTCCAGCGACCGGGAACATCGATCTGTTTGCGCAGCATCGCGCCGCGCGTCTCCGACCGCAGTTCCCACGGCGCCGGTTCGGCATGCACCATCAGCGCCATGAAACGCGCGTAATCCCGTACGGTGCAATGCAGGCTCGCGGCGGCATCGGCGAGGATGTCGCCGGGCCAGTTCACCACGCCCGGCTTCGCGTGCGTTTGCGCGAGCGGCAACGCGCGCTGCGCATCGGCATAGCGCCACGAGGACAGCGGCTTGCCCCATTGTTCGGCGACCGGCATCGCCGCATCCCACGCCTCGCGCAATCCCTGCGGCGGCGCCTTGGCATCGGCATCACCGGGCACGCCGTAGCCGCGCACCGAACGCGCGGCGATCCGCGCATCCCAGCCGTAACTGCTGTCGCGCATGCCGGCCGGGTCGAACAGCAATCGCCGCATCGTCTGGTCGAGGCTTTCGCCGGTGATCGCTTCGACCGCCAGTTGCAGCCACACGAAGGCTTCGCCCGAATAATCGATGCGCGTGGCCGGCGCGACCGCGGGCACGAGTTTTTCGTGCACCGGATCCTTGCGCCAGTTCGGCAAGCCGGTGGAATGGCGCAGCACGTCGCGGACGGTGATGCGGTCGATCCACGGGCTGTCGCCGAGATAATCCGGGCGCCGGTACTCCACCAGCGACTTGTCCAGCGAGAGCTTGCCCTGGTCCACCAGTTGCAGCACCGCGTAGGCGAACGGCGGCTTGCTCATCGACGCGACCTCGAACAGGGTCGTGTCGTCGACCGGCGTGCCGCGTTCGACATCGGCCATGCCGAAGCCACGCGACCACGCCAGCTTGCCTGCTTCGACCACGGCGATGCCGATGCCGGGCACGCCCAGCGCCTGCATCTGCCGCGGCAGGTCCTGCAGCAGTTCGGGCGAGGGAATCCAGTCCGCATCCGGATCGATCCGCGGCGCCGGCCACGCGCCCCGCGGCAGCAGCGCCGCGGTCGCGAGCCCGAGCCCGGACGCAAGCAGCCTGCGCCGGGAAGGCGACACCAGGGGAATCGATGGCATGCGCCGCATTCAAGTCTCTCCGTGGCCTTGCATCAAGCGTGACGCTTCAGGCGCGATAATCCCCCTCGCCTACCACGGCCGACGCATGACGACGATCCCCGACAACGATCCGAAACCGCAACCGCCGGACAAACCGCTACCGGCGGAATGCTGCGAAAGCGGCTGCGAGGTCTGCGTGTACGACGTCTACGCCGATCAACTGGAAGCCTACGAACAGGCGCTGGCGGCGTGGAGGGCGAGGCATCCGGAGGCCGGGGTTTGAAAACCTGCGCTTGCTAAAGCAGCAGCACCAGGCGAAGGAAGTTTCGCCGTTCAGGTCTTTTCGAGGGGCCGCTCGTTCAAGACGTTCGCCACGACGAGTGCCACCAGCATCCCGGCGAACTGCGCAATCACGAAGCCCGCAACGTCGCCGGGCCGGATTCCCGCGAAGGTACGCGTCAGCGACCGCGCGATGGTGACCGCCGGATTCGCGAACGAAGTGCTGGCTGTGAACCAGTACGCGGCGAAGATGTAAGCCGCCACTAACGCAGACACCGCCGCTGGTCGGGACCGAAGTCCTAGCAGGATCGTCAGCACTAGGCCCGCAGTCGCCACGCCTTCGCTGAGCCACTGCGCTGCATCGGTTCGGACACGTGTTCCTGGTTGCAACAGCTGCTGACCGAACATCGCATGCGCCAGCACGACGCCGACGATCGCGGCAACGATCTGCATGGCGATATAGGCAATGGCTTCGGATGTTTCGAGCTGACCGCGCAGGCGCATTGCGACCGTGACCACGGGATTGAAATGCGCGCCCGAGACCGGGCCGAGGATCGTGATCAGCACGTACAGGATGCCAGCCGTCGCCGCGGCATTCGCGAGCAACGCAATGCCGTCGTTTCCGCCGGACAGCGCCACGCCCATGATCCCGGATCCGACCACGGTCGCGAGCAGGACGCTTGTGCCGAGGAATTCGGCAACCAACTTTCGCGCAAGCATCACTGCAACTCTGCGAGTAGCCGCTGCACGCGCGCGGAAATCTCGTCGCGTACCGCCCGGTAGCCGTCGTCGTCCATGTGCTTGGGGTCCGGCAGAGCCCAGTCCTCGCGCCGTTTCGCCGGAACCCACGGGCATTTGTCGCCGCAGCCCATGGTGACGACGGCATCGAATTGCCCGTCGATCCCGGCGAGCGACTTGGACGCATGCGTGCGAAGGTCGTAGCCGAGTTCGTCCATGAAACGGATCGCCTTCGGGTTGATCTGGCCCGATGGCGCCGAACCGGCGCTCAAGGCTTCGACCTGATCCCCCCCATGGATGCGCGCGAAGGCTTCGGCCATCTGGCTGCGATTCGAGTTTTCGATGCACACGAAGAGGACGCGCTTCATGGGCATCAGCAACAGCCGGATTGCGGGGTGCAACAAGAGGTCGCCTGCTCCGGACGGGACTTCATCGATGCCGCATCCGGGCTGCATGCCGCGCCATCGGTCGCGCAGGGAACATCGCCGGCGTAGTAGGTGGTCGCCTCGCCCATCGTGTGGAACGTTTCCCAGCGCGTGCCCTGCGGGTCTTCGGTCCACAGCTTGTCCGACTGTGCGTAGCAGCAGATCGTCGACTCTTCCGGCACCACGCTGCCGCCGGCGGCGTCGAGGCGTTGGCCGATCGCCGCCAAGGCTTCGCTGCTTTCGACCTGGAAACCAAGATGGTCAATGCCCGGTGCACGGCCAGTGGTGGAGATGGCGAAGTTCACCCGCGGGTCTTCGAGCATCCACTTGGCGTAGTCGGGCTTGAGCACGCTCGGCTGCGCCGCGAACAATTCGGAATAGAAGCGAATGCTGGCATCGAGGTCGGCGACGTTGAGATGCACGTGGAAACGGTTCATGCGCGGGTTCCTGTCTTTTTCGGTTTGCAGGTTGCGACAGGCCCGCAGTTCGCGGCGCCAGCGCAGCAGTTTTCGGTGAGATAGCCGATCAATGCGTTCATCTGCGGATAGTTGGCACGAACCCGGATGACGCGTCCCTCGCGCTCGTCATGCACAAGTCCAGCCGCACGCAACACGTTGAGATGCGCAGTGAGCGTGGCCGGAGGCAGGTCCAATCGCTCGCGCAGTTCGCCGACCGCGAGGCCATCCGAACCGGCTTGAACCAAGGCACGGTACGCCGACAGGCGCGTTTCATGGCTGAGGGCGCCAAGCGATGAAAGAGCGGTTTTGATATCCACATTTCCAATATTCCGGAATTATAGAACAATGTCAAGCGAGCAAGTTGAACCAAAAAAAACCCGGCTTTCGCCGGGTTTTTCGTATCGCGTCTGGTTTGAGCGAGCGGCTTACGCGGCCGGCGCGCCCTCGCCTTCCTCGACCGCCTTCATCGACAGGCGGATGCGGCCCTGCTTGTCGACTTCCAGCACCTTCACCTTGACGATGTCGCCTTCCTTGAGCACGTCGCTGACCTTCTCGACGCGATCGTTGGAAATCTGCGACACGTGCACCAGGCCGTCCTTGCCGG
>Ga0209023_10002299_pt1 | contig 24153 bp, 23 predicted proteins | sample LakOneMetagenome_FD_187468 | JGI IMG/M metagenome (GOLD analysis project Ga0209023, IMG submission 187468) | Freshwater and sediment microbial communities from Lake Erie, Canada (SPAdes) (version 2) | ecosystem: Environmental > Aquatic > Freshwater > Lentic | place: Lake Erie, Canada... | reverse complement strand
TCTTTGTCCAGCTTTCTCCCTTATCATTACTCCTGTACACTTCCACCCCTTTAACAACAATCTCCCTGATCCTTCCATAGCTGTCGCGTTCTCCTTTCCTGGGTTCTCTTTTTTTCTCATGGTTGTCTACAAAAGCATAGATAACAGCAGGATTACTTTTAGCAATATCAATTCCTATCCTGCCGGTATTTTTTGTATCCGGCAAACCATTGGTAAGCGGTTTCCATGTTTTTCCTCCATCGGTTGTTTTGTAAATATGGTCGCCTTCTTCCGGAATGGGATCGCTCCAGCGCTTGCGGATGCGGTTCCACATTGATGCATAAATGGTATTGGGGTCGGAAGGGTCCATCCTCAAATCAATGCAGCCTGTTTTATCATCGTTGCCCAAAATTTTATTCCATGTTTTTCCGCCATCTGTTGTTTGATACACACCACGGTCAGCATTATAACTCCATTCATTACCACCGGCTGCCACATATACAATGGATGGATTGGTGGGATGAACCACCACTCTTGCAATAGTACTGGTATTCTCGAGCCCTGTGTGTTGCCATGTTTTTCCGCCGTCAACAGATTTAAAAATACCGATACCGGGTAAAGAAGCCCTGAAAATATTGGCTTCGCCGGTACCCACATAAAGGATATTATGATCAGATGGCGCCACGGCCATATTGCCAATAGAAAGTGTTCCCTGACGGTCAAATAAAGGCAACCAGTTCTTTCCTGCATCTTCTGATTTCCATAAACCGCCGGTGGCAAATGCAGCGTATAAAATATTTTTATTGCCGGAGATGCCCCATACATCGGTGCAGCGCCCGCTCACATTATCGGGGCCCACATTGCGCCACTGCAGTTTTTTGTAAGGCGATGTTTTTAATAATGACTGCTGCTGTTCAAAAGCAGCGATCCTTTCTGTTCCCTTTGAAGGGCGCTGGTTGCTTACAAAATCCTGCGCAGTAATTGCTGCAGTTGTTAGTAACAACAGTAAACAAGTAAAGCTAAATTTTTTAAATACCTGCATGTTGAATTATTTCCTGGTGATGGAATATATTAATACCGGGGGGTTAAAATACTGCCCCTGCCGTGGATACAATTGCTGAATTTTTTTTACAATGTCCATACCTGCTGTAACTTTTCCAAAAGCGGCAAAGCCCTGGCCATCACGGTTTCTTTTACCGCCATAATCCAGGGACGGCTGATCATTAATACAGATAAAAAAACTGGATGTGGCGGATGCCGGTTTTCCCCTTGCCATAGAGATGGTACCGTCTTTATGCAGCAGTCCCGTTTGTGCTGTTGTTTCCAGGGGGATAGATGCAAAGTCTTTTACAGAATCAATATTACCTCCCTGTATTACTTCAATCTTTATAGAATCCTTAGGCTGGTTTTGTAAGGTAACGGCACGGAAGAATGTACTGCTGTCGTATAAATGTGCATCCACATACTTTAAAAAATTGGCAACGGTAACAGGCGCTTTTTGAGGATATAGTTCAATACTGATATCACCAAATTGAGTTTTGATGATACAGGTTATATTTTGCTGTGCCTGCACATTCGTATAACCCATAAAAAAAAGCAGTATGAAAAAAAATATTTTCATACTGCTAATGTAAGATTAAGTTTTATTACTCTGGCTTATTCTCGGGCCGCATCATCGGGAAGAATAACACATCCTGTATAGAGTGCTGGTTGGTGAGCAGCATGGCAATCCTGTCTATCCCAAAGCCAATACCGCTGGTGGGCGGCATGCCATATTCCAGTGCCCGTAAAAAGTCATGGTCAATAAACATAGCTTCGTCATCGCCGCGTTCCATCAGTTTCACCTGTTCTTCAAACCTTTCCCTTTGTTCGATGGGGTCGTTAAGTTCACTATAGGCATTGGCAATTTCCTTGCCATTACACATCAGTTCAAAACGCTCCACCAAACCCGGTTTGCTGCGGTGCTTTTTGGTAAGCGGACTCATCTCCACCGGGTAATCTGTAATAAAAGTGGGCTGAATATAATTGCCTTCGCATTTACTGCCAAATATCTCATCGATCAGTTTTCCCTTACCCCATTTTTCATCAGCATGGATTTTTAATTCGCGGCAAACATTACGTATGCCGGCTTCATCCATTGCGCTGATGTCGAAACCTGTGTGTTCTTTAATGGCATCGTACATGGTGATCCTTTTGTACGGCGCTTTAAAATCAATCTCCTTATCACCCACCACAACTTTGGTGGAGCCATTCGTGGCAACAGCTGCTTTCTCCAGCATCTGTTCGGTGGTATCCATCATCCATTCATAATCTTTATACGCCACATAAAATTCCAGCACGGTAAATTCGGGATTATGGGTACGGTCCATCCCTTCGTTGCGGAAATTGCGGCTGAATTCATACACCCATTCAAAACCACCCACTATCAGTCTTTTTAAATAAAGCTCGTTGGCAATGCGCATGTACATTGGTACATCCAGTGCATTATGGTGCGTGGTAAACGGCCTTGCAGCAGCGCCGCCGGGTATGGATTGCAGTACGGGCGTATCCACTTCCAGTGCCCCCCGCTCATTTAAAAATTCACGTATGGCATTCACCATTTTGGTGCGCTTGATAAAAGTTTCTTTTACCCCGGGGTTTACAATCAGGTCGGCATAACGCTGGCGGTACCGGAACTCAGGGTCGGTTACCTCATCAAATGATTCCCCGTCTTTTTCTTTTACCACCGGCAGCGGGCGCAGTGATTTGGTGAGTATTGTAAATTCTTTAACATGTATGGATGTCTCGCCTGTTTTGGTGGTAAACACGTATCCTTTTATACCGATGATATCGCCAATATCCACCAGTCTTTTCCAAACCGTTTGATACATGGATTTATCTTCACCGGGACAAATATCATCCTGCTTGATATAAAACTGGATCTTACCCACTGCATCCTGCAGCACTGCAAAATTTGCCTTGCCCATATCGCGTACACTCATTATACGGCCGGCGACACACACGTCTGCAAAATCAGCCTTATTTTCTTCGCCCTTATAATTTTCTTTTATATAAACCGAAGTGGTGTTAACCGGGTAAAGCGGTGCCGGGTAGGCATCAATACCTGCTTTTTTCAGTTCTTCCAGTTTTTCCCTTCTTATAATTTCCTGTTCTGATAAATGCTGTGTACTCATAGTTTAGAAAAGATATGTTTGATTCAAGATTTGCCAGGTTGAGCTTGTCGAAACCGTTTAAATGCTAAGAAACCCGCCTTCGACTGGCTCAGGCTGACAGCTTTTAAATTTGTTGCTGTGATATTTTGCCTTTTAGAATGGCGGCAAAGATACTTTAAGCCAACCAATCATCCATATTTGCCGTCTTATTGCTAAAATCAAAATCTGGCAGGAATCTTGTTTACCTTTATTAAAATTTATACGATGAAAAAATTAGCTACATTATTGGTAAGTATGGGCATGATGTTTACGCTGAGCAGTTGTGATGTGATCAACAAGCTGCCACAGTCTACTGGTATGGGCCCCATTACCGAAGCGGAAGCCGGGCAGGGTATTAAAGAGGCGCTGGCACAGGGCCTCACCAACGCAGTGCTGCGTTTAAACAAAGAAGACGGTTTTTTTAAAGATGCCTTATATAAAATTTTACTGCCGCCCGATGCTAAAAAAGTAGAGAATACTTTACGCAGCCTGGGTTTAAACAGCATGGTGGATAAAGCCATTTTACAGATTAACCGTGGCGCCGAGGATGCAGCCGGCTATGCCAAGCCCATTTTTATTGAAGCCATTAAAAACATGACCCTCCAGGATGCTATTGGCCTGGTGAAGAACGGCGATACCAGTGCCACCCATTTTTTCAGGCAAAAAACAACAGATAAATTACTGGCCGCATTTTTACCGGTCATCAAATCTTCATTAGATAAAGTGGAGGCTACAAAATATTATGGTGATGTGATCAATAAATACAACGGATTTCCCACCACCATTAAAAAAATAAACCCCGACCTGCCCGGCTTTGTTACCGGCAAAGCAACAGATGCGCTGTTTGACCTGGTGGCTGTTGAAGAAAAAAACATCCGCACCAATATTGCAGCCAGGACTACAGATATTTTGAAAAAAGTATTTGGGCAAAAATGGTAATTACTCTTTTTGAGCAAAAAAATAGTTGGCGGCCTTAACGCCGTTTTCATAAAGCAGCAGTTTATCCTGCTGCTTTGTTTTTTTTATCCGGGGTGAAATATTACCCTGGCTTACATAAATGGTACGGCCCCTTTCATTTTCCAGTCCGGGATATTTCCTGCTGAGGGTTTCCATCAGCAGGTTGGAAAATGCCGAAAGGTATTCTGAAATATTATTGATATCATATGCCGGAATGGTGATGCTGTTTTTGTGTAAGGAGTCCACCTGTTGCGGCCTTTCCAGTTTGATGCCGATGGTTTGGGTATTAAATTTCAGGTGGTCGCACAGCAGTGGATTGGCGCCGCCATCAGTACAGGTATCAAACATACTGATGGGGTAATTACAAAGCATGCCGCCATCAATATAATAATTAACAAAAGAGACGGTGTCTGATTTTTTTATTTCCTGCAGCTGGTTATCCAGTGCCACAGGCTCAAAATACAGGGGTATGCCGCTACTGATCCTTACTGCCAGCGCAATGGGCATTGAAGGGGTATGGGTATAAGAAAAAATTTCCAGCCGCTGTTTGCTCAGGTTGGTACCTGTGCAGTAAAGGTCTTTATAGTTTTTATTGCCCAGGCTCATCTGGTGCAGTTGTTCAAAGGTCAGTAATGTATTGCCAGTTTTATGCGCCACCAGCTGTTGCAGCCATTTTTCAAAAGCCTCGCCTTTGTATATGCCAAAATCTTTTTTTACTCTTTTATATTTACCCACCACACCACCTTTGCCATCATTAAATTTCTGTACCGGCAGTTCAATCATCAGGCTGTCAATTTCACGGGCTGTAAAACCCAGGCTGACCATCATACCGGCAATAGCCCCGGCAGATGACCCCGCTACTTTTTCCACCTGTTGCAAAATACCTTTTTGTTCCAGTACACTGAACACACCGGCATAGGCAAGGCCGCGTACGCCGCCACCTTCCAGTACCAGGTTTTTATACCCATAACCGGTTTGTGCAAAACAAAAGGAAGGGAATAAGAGCAGGACTAATAATTTTTTCATGCCGTGAAAATAAAAAATTGCGGCTGCACTAAAAGTTAAAGACTGACCAATTTAAACACCTCAGTAATAATACCCGAAAATAATATTCATCTCATCTTCGCTGGTTAATCCAAAAGTGACGGTTTTATTAGTGGTATTATTGTAGGTTACCACGCTGGTAAGGCCTTCGCCGGCATTCAGCTGAATGGGTACAGCATAATTGATCACCAGCGGGTGCTGCCAGTCAGTATTGTCGTACACCACTTCGCCGTTCCTGGGGCCGCCAAAAATTTTTATGATGAACCGCTGGCCCAGTTTGTGAAAATGGGAAGTAAGCATAAATACCGTGGTGGCTGCTGGAAAGGTAAAATTGGTGGTAATGGTTTTGGTTTGGTTTGCCGGGATAGAAAAATTATAGTTGGCAAAATTAATAGACTGGGCTTCTTTGGTAACAGCAGCCTGTGGTACGGTATACAGGTTGATAAAATTTTCACCAACTAAGTTGTTGCTTTGTTTATTAAAATAGTGGGCATTCAGGTCAAGCGCCGTGCCGGCCGGTAATTTTAATGCAATGCCTGCAGGAAAACTGTAGGTGGCATTAACATCGGTACCACCACCTAAAAAGAGATGGTTCTGCATTTGAGAAAAGGTGGTGACATTAATGCTGCCATCAGCATTATATAAATCTCTTAAGGTATTGGCAGGGGGCAGCAATGCTGTATTTTGAAAGCCATATAAAACAAAGTGATGGCTGTTAGGCCTGCCCCTCATGGTGTATTTGTTTATATACACGGCTGCAGTATTGGGTGTGCTCCTGCTTATAAACACTTCCCGTTCTGTATTCGGGCTAACCACAAAGGGATCTATCTTAAGCTGAAAACCTTCAGCAGCTGCTGGGGGATCCAGGGGCACAAAAGGTTCTGAACAAACCGTGGTATTATCCAGCGTGGTTTCATCCACCACGCTGCCTGTTTTCGGCGCGCCTTTGATGATCCATTGTTTAATAAATTCAATTTGTCCAAAGGTTAAGTACTGGCCGCCTATGGGCATGGTGGCGCCATAGTTGGCAGTATGGTGCGTCGACTGGCAATCTGTTTTATGGTATAATAAACTGCCCAGGTAATCGCCCGGTTTTACTCTTAATACCCCGCCGGCATTGGCGGCTGCATTTTTTGATGGCTTGTTGATTAAATTATCATAAGCCACACCGGCTGTAAGTACCAGGTTATGCTGGCTGTATGTGGCATCGGTATTGGAACTGTGGCAGCCGCTTAAGGCACAGGAAGGAGTAAGTATATTGTCCTGTATGATGGCCCAGGTATCTTTTTTACCAGTACCATTGGTGCCCGGGTTTTTTTTACAGCCAGGCATTAAAACAACTGTACTTATGATAAAGGTGCAAATAACAGCTGCTGCAATACATTTCATAACCGGTATTTAGTGTACAATAGTGTAAACGAATTTACAATAATTATGCTAATGCCAGTAATACCTGCCAGGCTTCTGTTACCTTTTCTTTATCCAGCAATTCTTTTGCATAAAAGTGCAGTTCTTTCTCCATCTCATCGGGATTAATGGAATAATACTGTATGATATTTTTGAGTGTATCGTCTGCAAAAGCTGGGTCAATCACCGGCATTTCATGCACATTGCCAAGCTGTCCTAAATTATTACCACTGAGTATTTTACTGTTTTTTATAGATGCGGGAAGGGAATCTATCCCGATACCCAGTTGGGTGTTGGGTTTAGCCACTTCAAAAACTGCTGTACCACTGGCACGGCAGTAATAATCGGCCCCCATCCTGGCCACCAGGTCAATTTTTTGCGGGTCAATTTGCCGGTTGTCATTCAATATCTCATCATTAATATGCATTACCAGCACTTCACAAATAATAAGGTTACCTGCGCCACCTTCGGTACCCGTTTCAATAATATCCCTCACTTTACATTCCATCTGCACCGGGCTTTCGGCCACGCGGAATGGTTTTATTTTTTCTGAAGGCAGTTTGGTAAACCCGGATTTTATAAATTCATCCGTGCCTTTTGGATATTCGCAGCTGCTCAGGCTCATTTGCTGTACCATAGCATAGTTAACCACGTTGATCACCACTTCTTTTGTTTCATAAATATTCTGCAGCGTATCCTTAATTGTGTTATCTCTTACCCTGCGGGACGGCGAAAACACCAGCGTGGTGGGGTTACTCCCAAACACATTAAAAAAACTAAAAGGCGATAAGTTAGGGTTGCCTGCTGCATCCACCGTACTGGCAAAACAAATAGGCCTTGGTGCCACAGCGCCCAGTAAGTAAGCATGCAGTTGTGCCGTCTTTATTTCTCCGGGAATAATTCTCATTCTTCTAAAAATATTTATACAAAATTAGGCATTAAAAAGCTGCGGTAGTTTAGTACATTTAGTTTCTTAATAATTATTATGCCCGTTAAAAAAGCGCTGCTGTTTTTGGTGCTGGCCGCAATGGCATACACCGTTGCTGCTCAGGATACCACAAATTTTATCCGCATCAATTTACTGGGTTATTTGCCTAACAGTGTAAAAACAGCGGTATGGTGCAGTAAAAAAAATAATGTGGCCGGTGAATTTTACCTGGTGGATGCTGTTTCAAAAAAAATAGTGTATGCAAACAGGGCCGGTAAGGCTTTTGGTAACTATGGCCCTTTTGTGCAAACGCAGCGCCTTTCCTTTTCGGCCTTTACAAAACCGGGTTCTTATTACATCGAAGCCGGCAGCACACGTTCACCTGTTTTTAAAATTGATAATGATGTGTACAAAGGCAGTGCAGATTTTTGCCTGCGGTATATGCGCCAGCAGCGCAGCGGCTTTAATCCTTTTTTAAAAGACAGTTGCCATATGTATGATGGCTACACTTTATACGGGCCCATGCCCGACAGCACACATGTTGATGTAAGCGGTGGTTGGCACGATGCCAGCGATTACCTGCAGTATGCCACCACATCTGCCAATGCCACTTATCATTTACTGATGGCATACCGGGATTTTCCGGCCGTTTTTACAGATGAAAAAATGGCCAACGGCCTGGATGGAAAAAATAATGTACCCGATGTACTGGATGAAGCTCATTGGGGAATTGACTGGCTGCTGAAGATGAACCCTTCTGACAGTATCATGTTTAACCAGCTGGGAGACGACAGGGACCATATCAGCATGCGCATACCTAAACTGGACAGCCAGTATGGAAAAGGATATGAACGCCCCGTATATTTTATTGATGGCAAACCGCAGCAGCGTGGTAAATTTTTAAACAGCACCACCGGCACCAGTTCTACAGCAGCAAAGTTTTCATCTGCCTATGCACTGGCCAGTAAAATTTTTGAAAAAACTGATACGGCTTATTCAGGTTTATTAATGACAAAGTCTTTAGCCGCTATGCTGTATGCGTTAAAAAAGCCTGGTGTAACACAAACGGTTTCTGTACGGTCGCCTTATATTTATGCAGAAGATAACTGGGTGGATGATATGGAACTGGCAAAAACATGGCAGTACAGTATTGATGATAAAATAAAAAAGAAACCTGGTTTTGGAAGTTTTATAATACCACAAAAAAAATTAAGCCAGGCCTTTGAGTATGCAAAAAAGGAGCCCGTTACTCCCTGGCTGGGTGCAGATACGGCCCGCCATTACCAGTGGTATCCTTTTATAAACTTAGGACATTATGAACTGGCCACGCTGTTAAAAGATAAACGGAGAGACAGCCTGGTTGATTTTTACCGGCAGGGTATTGAAAAACTATGGCATAAAGCAAACACCAATGCGTTTTACAGGGGCGTGCCTTTTATATGGTGCAGCAACAATTTAACCACATCTTTTGCCATACAGTGTTACTGGTATAAAAAATTAAGTGGCAACAGGTCATTTGAAGAACTGGAGCAGGCCAATATAGACTGGTTGTTTGGCTGCAACCCCTGGGGGACCAGTTTTGTATATGGATTGCCGAAAAATGGCGATTACCCGCAGGATCCTCATTCCGCATTCACCCATCTTAAAAATTATCCCATTGACGGCGGGCTGGTTGACGGCCCGGTTTACGGAAGTATTTATAACAACCTTATCGGCATCAACCTATACCAACCCGATGAATATGCCGCTTTTCAAAGTGATTTAGTGGTATACCATGATGATTATGGCGATTACAGCACCAATGAGCCCACCATGGATGGCACTGCCTCATTAATTTATTTACTGGCGGCTATGGAAAACAAAACTGCAACAAAATATACTTTGCATCATGGCGCTGTTATCCGTGGAGACAGTACACAAAAAAATATTGCCCTGGTTTTTACCGGACATGAATTTGCTGATGGCGGAAAGCATATTGCTGCAACGCTGCAGCGGCAGCACATAAAAGCATCGTTCTTTTTCACCGGCGATTTTTATAATAAACCCGCTTTTAAAAAAATAATAACGCAATTAAAAAATAACGGGCATTACCTTGGTGCACATTCTGGCAAACATATATTGTATGCCGACTGGAATAAAAGAGACAGCCTGCTTATAACCAAAGAAGCATTTACAGCAGACCTTAAGATGAATTATGCAGCGATGGAAAAATACGGCATTAGCAATGCGCAATATTTTTTACCGCCTTACGAATGGTATAATGATTCCATTGCGGCATGGACAAATGCCCTGAACCTGCAGCTGATCAACTTTACGCCCGGTACCAAAAGCAATGCAGATTATACCACACCCGGTATGAAGAATTACAGGGGTTCGGATGAAATTTATAATTCCATTATGGATGTTGAGGTGAAAAAAGGGTTGAATGGATTTATTCTTTTACTGCATGCCGGCACTGACCCCTTAAGAACAGATAAGTTTTATTTTAAACTGGATGCACTGGTACAGGTCTTAAAACAAAAAGGGTATTCTTTTAAAAGAGTTGATGAACTGCTGCACTAAATTTTTTTTAAGTCCAGTATACTGAAATCACTTTCGTCCTTTACAATAGTGTTACCTAATTTACCCAACCCTTCAATTTCCATTTCCACTGTATCACCTTCCTGCAGCCACTGTTCAGTATAATTGGGGTCGTTTAATTTGCCCGTACCGTTCAATTCTAAAAAACAGCCTGTGCCCACCGTGCCGCTGCCAATAACATCGCCGGCATATAAGTTAACGCCATAGCTTGCCCTTTCAATAATTTCAGCAAAGGTCCAGTCCATATCACTCACATTGCCTTCACTAACCTGCACCCCGTTTACCCAACATTTCATATTTAAGTTCCAGGCTTTGCCGGTATGATTTTCTTTGCAGGGCACTTCGTATTGTTCCAGCTCATCTAAAGTAACCAGCATGGGACCAATAACCGTGCTGAAATCTTTGCCTTTGGCAGGGCCCAGGTTCAGCAGCATTTCTTCCATTTGCAGGGTACGTGCACTCATATCGTTCATGATCATCAGGCCGCCAATATGGGCATCGGCTTCGGCTGCTTTAATATTTCTGCCGGGTTTACAGATAACAATAGCGGCTTCCAGCTCAAAATCCAGTTTTTTAAAATGGTCGGGCATGCAGGTAATGTCGCCGGGGCCCTGTATACTGTTGTGGTTGGTAAAATAAAAAATGGGGTATTGGTCAAATTCAGGAATCATAGGAACACCCCGGTTGCGCCTTGCTGCCGCCACATGCTGCCTGAAGGCATACCCATCCCTGCAACTGGTGGGAAAAGGTACGGGTGCCAGTACGTCGTTTTCATTATAGGGGGTAGTAAAGGCCCGTTTGCCCAAATTACCTTCTTTTATATGGTGTTCGGCAGCCAGCGCAATGGGCAGCACATCGTCCCAATAGTTTAAAAACATCGCCATACTTGACGGCAGTTCAGGATTTACCGTATCGGTGTCGTATAAAATGCCGTCTACCAGCATCGCCAGCTGTTCGTGGCCGTCTTTAAGGTGTGTAACTAATTTCATAGTATAAATAATGCCAAAAATAGTTAATTAAAGCGCTGCTAAATTTAAAATTGCTGTATTGTTTTTTCTTACGATACACTAATTTTGTCCTACCAACTAAAAGCAGCATGGAATTCGAAAAAATTCATAATAAAGGCCAGGCCCGGTTATTTAAGAACCAGTACCTGGAATACCTTACCAAAACACATCCCCTGGTAATCTGGGGTATGTATATTCCCATCATCAGTTTTTTGCTTTGGTTCAGCAGCGCCCGTATTGGTTTAACTGTTGGCAGAACTGCGCTGATTTTTGCAGCCGGTATGATGTTCTGGACCCTGTTTGAATACATTTTACACCGCTTTGTTTTTCATTATACTGCCGATACAGAGATGGGTAAAAAAATTACTTATATCCTGCATGGCAACCACCACGAATACCCAAGGGATAAGCAGCGTTTATTTATGCCTGCCGTACCCAGTATTATCATTGCCAGCACCATCTTCAGTATGTTTTATGGTATTGCTTATGTAGCGGGAGTGCAACAAAATATATTCGCCTTCTTCCCCGGGTTTATGATTGGTTATTTAATGTATGGCACCATGCATTATGCCATACATGCCTGGAACCCTCCTTTTAAATGGATGAAAGGGTTATGGCGCAACCACCACCTGCATCATTACAAGCAGGACCACCGTGGTTTTGGCGTAAGCAGCACGTTGTGGGACCATGTATTTGGAACCATGTTTGACCTGAAGAATGAAAAAGATGATAAAGAGAAAATAAAGGAACTGATGTTCACCCGCAGTGCTTCAAAATCAGAAGCTGTTTAAAACAGCTACCATTTTTCTTCTTCGCTGATATTATTTTCCCGGCCGGATTGTTGCCGGGATTTTATTTTTTGTAACTGCCTTTCAATAATTAAATCCGCAATCAGCAGTGCAGAATTTTCCCCCACTGCCGTATTAAGCCATTGTTTTAATTTTTTTTCATTTACATCAATACGGTACAGCAGGGATACCAGTTTTTCAAAATCGGTATTGATAAGATGATTGATATGGGCAGCCAATGAGGCCCTTAATTCCTCTTCAGAAATTTTAGAGGGCAGTTCCAATGCCAGTTCTTTATTAACCGATGCAACCAGTTCGTTTGTCATTTTAACATTATTTTTTCCATCACCCCCATACCAAAAAGGGCAAAATCGTATTTAACAGGGTCTTTCACATCCAATGTACGAAGGTTGGCAGTAAGTTCAAGCGCTGCCTGCCAGTCGTTTTGAGTGCGGTGCAGCAGTTTTAAATTTTTTGCCACACGGGATACGTGTACATCCAGCGGGCAGATGAGCTGAGCCGGTGAAATATTTTTCCAGATACCAAAATCAACCCCTGTATCATCAGTACGCACCATCCAGCGCAAAAACATATTCAGCCTTTTGCAGGAAGAATTTTTTTCGGGCGTGGCAATATGCTTACGGGTACGTTCAGGAATATGGGGCAGCGAGAAGAAATAATGGTGAAAGCCCGCCAGTGCATTTTCAACGGTGTCATCTTTTTTATGCATCCATTGCGTAAAAGCTGTTTCCAGCGAGGGATATTTTGAATAGTGGTACCTGAAAAATTCAATACAATACAACAGGTCGGTGGCATTAAAAGTACGGTGCTTAAAATGCTCCAGTCTTTTTAATTCCTTTTTACCGCTGTGCAATACAAACTGGTGTGGGGCATTATCCATCAGGTGCATCAACTCCTTTGTTTTATTAATAATGGTGGTGCGGTTGCCCCAGGCAAAAATGGCAGCAAAAAAACCGGCAATTTCTATATCCTGCTTTTTTGCAAAGGAATGTGGTATTACAATAGGATCGCTTGCAATAAAAGAAGGCCGGTTATAAGCAGCAGCTTTTTCATTTAATAAAGTAATTAAGGCAGCATTCATCTTTTGGAAAACTGGTTACAATTGCTGTAATTTACAAGTATAAATTAATACCATGGGCAAAAACCGGCTTGAAGCCTTTAGTGATGGTGTGCTGGCAATCATTATTACCATTATGGTGCTGGAACTTAAAGTGCCGCATGGCAGCGACTGGAAAGCACTGGAACCTTTAATACCCGTATTTATAAGTTACGTGATGAGTTTTTTATTTGTGGGTGTGTACTGGGGCAATCATCATCATTTACTGCACCTGGTAAAAAATTTTTCTTCCGGCATCATGCTGGCAAATTTAAACCTGCTGTTCTGGTTGTCGCTGGTGCCCTTTGTTACCGGCTGGGTGGGCGAAAATCATTTTGCCGCTTTACCGGTTATGGTGTATGCCTTGCTGCTGAATGTTTGCGGTATATCATATACAGTTCTGCAAAAAGTTGTTGAAAACTGCAATAAAGATAACCAGCAGATAAAAATGCTTTTAAAGCATCAATCGCGTAAAGGGGTGTTGAGCGTATGCTTATACAGCAGTGCTGCCGGGCTGGCATGGCTGAACCCGTATATCTCTATTGCCATATTTTTCTTTGTGGCCATCATCTGGTTGGTGCCGGATAAAAATATTGAAAAGGCGATGCACTAAATTTCAGCCAATCGCTTTATTCAAATCCTCAATCAGGTCATCAGCATCTTCAATACCCACACTCAGGCGGATCAGGGAGTCTGATAAGCCATTTTTAATTCTTTCTTCTCTTGGTATGCTGGCATGTGTCATACTGGCCGGGTGGTTGATCAAACTTTCCACGCCTCCCAAACTTTCTGCCAGAGAAAATAAATGTGTGGAGGATAATACTCTTTTGGCTTCATCAACCGCATCGTTCTTTAATTCAAAACTTATCATGCCGCCAAAGCCATGCATTTGTTTTTTAGCAATGGCATAACCTGGATTGTCTTCAAACCCGGGCCAGTACACTTTTGCCACTTTAGCATTACTGCGCAGCCAGTGTGCAATTTTTTCCCCGTTTTCGCAATGTGCCTTCATGCGTATGCCCAGTGTTTTGATACCCCGTAAAACTAAAAAGCAATCCATGGGGCCCGGCACGGCGCCGCAGCTTTTTTGAATGAAGTATAATTTTTCCCTCAGCTCTTTATCATTCATCATCAAAGCGCCCTGTATCACATCGCTGTGACCGCCCAGGTATTTTGTAGCGCTGTGCATTACAATATCGGCGCCATGGTTTAAGGGGTTTTGCAATGCCGGTGAAGCAAATGTATTATCTACCGCCAGTAAAATATTGTTAGGTTGAGTTAATGCAGCCACCGCTTCAATATCAGTAATATTCATCAGCGGGTTGGTAGGGGTTTCAATCCACACCAGTTTTGTTTTATCAGTGATGGCATTTTTTACATTGGCCACATCAGTGGTATCCACATAAATAAATTTTATACCAAAGCGTTCCCATACTTTACTGAACAACCTGTAGCTGCCGCCGTACATGTCATTGGCTGCAATTACTTCATCACCGGGGTTTAAGAGCTTTATCACACTGTCTGTTGCTGCCACGCCACTGCCAAAAGCCAGTGCATATTTTGCATGCTCAATTTCGGCATAGGCATTTTCCAGTGCGGTACGGGTGGGATTCTGGCTGCGGGCATATTCATACCCTTTGTGTGTGGCGGGAGCTTCCTGTACATAAGTGCTGGTTTGATAAATGGGTGTCATTATTGCCCCTGTTGAAGGATCGGGTACGGCGCCTGCATGTATAAATTTTGTAGCTGCTTTCATTGTTGTTTTTTATAAAAATTATGGTGCAAAGATGGCTAAATTATCTGAGCCGCACATAAATATCTCCAGTCGAAATTATTATCTGCAATGGCAGATTTGGGCACTGTTTTTTTGGAAAGCACTTTTGGCTGCAGTATTTTTTTATCCACCAGTTTCCGTTTGGCTTCGTGCAGGTAGTCCTGGAATATTTTATCTTCCATCCATTGCTGCTGTGGGGGTTCGTATCCTGTTTTATCTTTCCGCCAGGTAATGGCAGCGGGTAATTTTTTTTCCATGGCTTTGCGCAGCAGCCACTTGGTATAGCCGTTATTAATTTTAAGGCTGGAGGGTAAAGAAAAAACAAACTCCACCAGCGTATGGTCTAAAAAAGGCAGCCGTACTTCCCGGCCATGTGCCATACTGTTCCTGTCGGCATAACGCAGCAGTTCTTCCAGTCCTGTTTCAATGGTATTATAATGCAGGATGTCGTTAAGTTTATTAACGGGTGTTTTATGAATACCTTCCCATTCTTTACCGCGTTGCAGTCTTAAAAATTCAGGGGTGATATCCGGTTGTGCCATTATTTTCTGATATTCTTTTCTTTCCAGCCGCATGGCTGCATGCATAGGCAGGTAGGCAGCAAAATAATTTCTTATACCCCAGGAAAAGGGAATTTGATTTTGCCGCAATGTTTTCATGGCTTTTTTAGCATCACCTGCTGAATGATGACTCATCACTTCCTGCAAATACCAGTGAATATATTTATGATAGCCCGCCAGTATTTCATCTGCGCCCTGGCCATCAAGTAACACTTTTACCTGCTGCTGTTTGGCCAGTTCAAATACTTTATACTGCGCAAACAGGCTTGATGATACAAAGGGTTCTTCCTGGTGGTGGCAAAGCGTTTCAAAATTTTTAATGAAGTCATCTGCTGCGGGTTGTATTTTAAAATTCTGCAGGTTAAGTTTTTCAGTAAGCAGATCTATATAGCCTGATTCATCTTTTTCAAAACCCGGGAACACCGCAGAAAATGTTTTTAAAGAACCGGGCTGGTTTAACAGTTCCTGGATGGTGGCAGCAATGGAGGCACTGTCTAACCCCCCGCTTAAGCTGGTACCAAGGGTTACGTCACTCCGCAATCTTCTTATAACGGATGTGGTAAATAAAGAGGTGAATTTTTCAAGTGCTGCGGGTTCGCTGATGGCCCGCTGGGAATCTTTATCCAGGCTCCAGTATTTTTTGATACCCAGTTTTTGCGCCGTGCGCTGGTATACCAGGTAATGTGCCGGGGGCAGGGAATAAATATTGGTATAAAAAGTTTGTTCTTTAGCGGATGCGTTTTGCACATAACCCAGGGCCAGGTAGTTCAGCAGCATTTTATCATCAATATTTTTTTCCACCCCTGCGGCCCACAGGGCTTTCATTTCGCTGGCAAAAAGAAAATAGTTTTCATTATCAAAATAATAAAAAGGTTTTTCGCCAAAGCGGTCCCTGGCTGCAAACAGCTGTTGCTCCTTTTCGTCCCAGATGGCAAATGCAAACATGCCTTCAAACTGCTGCAGGCATTTTTCTTTCCAGTAATCGTAAGCGGCTGTAATAACTTCGGTGTCCGATTTTGTATAAAAACTGTAGCCCTGCTGCTTTAAAAAATCTTTCAGTTCAGTATAATTATAAATTTCGCCGTTATGCACAATGGTATACCTGTTGGCATAGTGCATGGGCTGTGATGCCGCTTCGCTTAAATCTATAATGGCCAGCCTGCGGTGACCCAGTAAAACGGTTTGGCTTTCATTATGCCAGCAGCCCTCGCCATCCGGCCCCCGGTGCAATAAGCTTTGCAGCATTTTTTTTAAGGGAAAGAGCGGTATTGCTTCTTCCCCGGCAGAAAGTATTCCTGATATACCGCACATACTGTAAATATCAATAAAAATATTGAAGACGGCTCATTGTAAAGGAAAGCAGTGAATTAAAATTCTATTGGTAATACCGCCTTGATACCGCCCCATGTCATGATCAAATCTGCCCCAATGGCTGACTTTTGAAATACCATTGTAAAAAATTCGATATTATCATTTGTTTGCTGAACCGGGATCTCAAATTTACAGATATCCTGTGCAGTATCCTGGTGCAGCCCAAAAGAAAAGAGGTTACTGTTAAATATGATCATCCATTGGGTGGGGTTGGGAATACAATAAATAATGTACCGCCCCTTTGCGATCTTCTTTCCCTGGATATGCACTTCCTTAAAAAATTCAATTTCTGTAGCTTCATTTGCGCCCAGGCGCCAGTAAGCCCCGTATTGCTGGATACATTTTGGGGGAGGCTCATTGGAAAAAATGGTTCTGCCCATTTTTTGCGGCCTGCTGTAAATAACCCTTGCCGTTAACCCGGCCGAATCATTTTTATTCATCAGCTGCTGCGGGTAATTAACAGGATAATAACTGATATCCATTGGAGATTTATCCACTACCGCATAAGGGTTGGCGGGTTCAGAAAGAGATGGGGTTATCTCCTTAGTGGTTATATTTTTATTGGGTTCCTTACATGACCCTGCCACAAAAAAGCCCGCTAACAACAAAAGAGCGGGCAACAGGGATTTATTTTTTTTTAACATCCGTACTTCTTTTAAAATACAATGGGCAGAATTACTTTTACATCATCCCACGCAATAATTAAGTTTGCCCCCGTGGTGGCTTTTTCAAAAACCATGGCAAAGGCTTCAGTAATTTCAGTTTGCTTTTGTACAGCAACGTCCATACGCACCACATCCTTTTTACTGTCGTATTTAAAAGAACCCCAGGTATCAGTTTCCTTGTTGATCATAATGGTCCATTTATCGGCATAAGGAATACAGTACATGGTATAACGCCCTTTCTTGATTTTGGTATTATTGATCTTTACGTGCTGGTAAAACTCTATTTCGGTAGCTTCATTTGCACCCAGGCGCCACACTTTTCCATATTCCAGCAAATCTCCGAAGATGGTTCTGCCATTTTTTAATGGCCGGCTGTAAATAACACGTGCCACCAGCGGTTCCAGGGGCTTATCCTGTATTTTAGAAACGGGGTAACCGTATGGATAATAGCTCATATCCATTACAGACTTATCTACCGGCGGCAATTTTGTTTGCCCCAAAGCAGCTGCAGTAAAAAAACAAATTACAGTAAGTGATAACAGTAGTTGCTTCATAAAGATCTTTTTTTCAAAGATAACAGAATCACGTAACTAATAGTTGCTGCAATTGATGTGCGGCAAATTTTTTAACATCCGGATAAAACTGGTGGTGCAATGCCTCCATTTCGGTATAGTACCGGTTAAACAGTTCAAAAGCTGTTGTACTTTCAGTTAAAAACTCAGAACGCCTTACCAGCCCTTCAAAACTTTTTTCTATGCCCCACCTGCTTTTATAATTGCTCAGCCAGTCATGTGCCGTCATATAAGGCAGCATTTTTTGAAAGGGTGGCGGCAATACAACAAAATTTTCTTCCAGTATGTTATACGTGGCCCGGGCAAAGGCAGTAAGCTGCCCTTCACCGGTAAATTCCCCGCTGTCGTTAGCCAGAAAATGATCGTACACCACATCACAAAAAGCACCTGCATACAACCGGTAATGCGGCTTGAAAAATTTTTTCATCTCTCTAGTTACCGCATGGGTATCTGTAAAATCGTCAATGGCACGGTGCAGTAAAATACCCTTGTGAATAATACCCGGGTAGTCGTATTGTTTCTTACCTTTTACATAGTCGCTGATCATATTCCCCACCAGTATCCCGGGGTTATTAAAAGACAGCCATGCGTGCGCCAGGTAGTTCATGTAAGTGCAGTTATGATATTATAAAGATACTTGTTGTACCTGCAAGAGGGGCTGCCTTGACCGTATTTACTTTTTAACACAACCAAAACAAGTTTTAATGTTTTATTAAGAAAAAACAGTTAACCCTTTACAGTAAAGGGTTTCAGGCTGTTTATATAAAACCGGGAAGGGTCATTTATAACCACTCATAACATCCGCAGCAAATTAACTGTATCCTGTCAAGTATTGATTTTACAGTCTGTAACTGCATACTACATTTGTGTCATCATTAACCACTGCCAGCCATGAGGCAGTATTATTTAAACCTAAAAAGTATAGTTATGAAAAAGTTACCAATGTTTTTTGCGGCCGCAGCGTTGCTGTTTGCCACAAGCGCTTTTGCCACAGGGGGGCCGGAAAAAGTGTCTCCAAAAGTAAAAGCTGCATTTGAACAGAATTTTACCAGTGCTAAAAATGTAAGCTGGGAAAAAGCTGATGATTTTTATTTCGCCTATTTTGAACTGAACACCAAAGATGTTGCTGCCGCCTACAATGAAAAAGGCGAACTGGTGGGCACTTCAAGGGTGATCAGTGCTGACCAGATACCCCTTTCGGTATCAATGGCCATTGCTGAAAAATACCAGGGATATGTTGTGGCTAAAGTGGCTACAGAAATAACTTACGAGGGGCAGACCAGCTATTATGTAAATGTTGAAAACAATAAGCAGATATTGAAGCTGAAATGCGATGCCAATGCAGATATAAGCATTGACACTAAAACAAAGAAGTAGTTTGTTAGGGTTTTGGATTGTTTAAAGCCCCCCAACTGGTTGGGGGGCTTTATCTTTTTATTATTCAAACAGGTTTTTTTGCTGCGTTACAAAGGCTGGTTTTATTAAATGCAGCTGCATGACCGCATTCATTTTATCAACCAGGTACACGGTAAGTTCAGGTGATGTGGCTTCGTCATGCATATGCATGAAAAAGTATACTTCTTCCATCCCTTTACCCAGCCAGTATTGTATGCGTTCCACCCAGGCATCGCACCGGGTATAATCAGAACGGTGTAAGCTGTTGCCCACGTAACGGATAAACACTTTGGGAATGGTAAGGTACATGTGTGCACAATCCCTTCTGCCGGCAGTATCTGTAATAACAGCGCCAATGTTTAATGATCGGAGTGTATTGAATAACTCTTCCCGGGTGCTTTCTTTTTTAAACCAGTCGGGATGGCGCACTTCTAAAAAAAACTGCAGGTCTGTTGGCAATGTATTTAAAAAATCAAAAAGCTCGTCTTTTCTTTTTGGTGAAAAGGTGTCACTTACCTGCATAAAAACAGGGCCAAGGTATTCGTCAAATGCCCTGATACCCCTGAAGTATTCGTTGGTAATAAACTGTTTTCCTTTTAAACTGCCGCGGTGGGTGATACCCTGGTACAGTTTGGGGCAAAATTTAAAATTTTTTCCAGCTGCTTTTTCCACCCATTTTTTTATGCCTGCTTCTCCGTATACTTTATAATGCGTGGCATTCAGTTCAATAGAATTATAGTGCTGCACATAGTGCTGCAGGAAATCTTTTTCTTTTGTTTTGGGCGGGTAAATTTTTCCCACCCATTCTTCCCTGCCCCATTTGGCACAGCCAAGATACACCTGCGGGTTTTTAACCGCTGTTCCTTTCAATATTGTTTTATTAAAAGCGGGTTCGGCAGGTAAAGAAAAGTCAATACTGTTCAGCAGCTCTTCGGGCACTCTTCCAAATTCCATACTGGTATTTTTTATGAAGTTACAAACTACTGGTTTTTTTTAGTTTTTCATACAGCATCACATTCAGCAATATGAGCAGCATGCCGTAAAAAATGTCTTCAAAAGGGATGGTGTATATCCTGATGCCCAGGTTTTCGGCATCATTATATAATACAACAGGAAGTGCGGTTAAAAAACCGTTTACAATTAAGAAAGGAATGAGCATAACAGCATAAGCCACCAGGAAAGCGGTGGTGTCAAAGGTTTTTAAATACCGTGGAAACAAGTAAACAGCGGCTATAAAAAGTGCGGTAAATACAAAGGTCCAGCTTGTATAGTACCGGTTGTAAAAGGCAATACCTGTACTCACTAATACCAGGCCCAGTAATTGTAAAAAAAAGTCTGCGGTTTTTTTATTTGTCAGCGCAGGAAAATAACACCGTATGCATTCATAGATGAAGAGGCAGCAATAAGGCACCACAAAAAAGAAAAGCACCTCTTCAACCGGCAGGTTAATTATGGTGATACCGGTGGTATATTTTTCGTTAAAGCTCCAAACGCCCTTGCCGGTAAAATAAATATCCCAGGCAATGTACAGCAATGCCGGAATGATCATTGCCGGGAAAACAAAGCGCCATTTTTTATAAAATGCCACTTTGGTATCAAAACTTAATAATAAGGGCCCTGCCAGCGATGCGGCAAGGATGATGAAATATGTATAATGAGTATTCAATGAAAGTTAAATTGTCGGCTGATTACTAAACAGCCCTGGCTGTAAAAGGTTGCCGGTGATCAGCGTTCTTTTTTAAACGCATCGTTTACCAAATATACTCCTGCAATGGTAACGGCACCGCCGATGGCTATATAAATATTTATGCGCTCTTTAAAAATCAATACGCCGAGCAATACAGCCACCACCGGGTTTATATACGCATACAGCGAAGCCAGTGAAGTGGGCAAACGCTGCAGGCTGTATAAATAGGCAATAAAAGTAAGGATGGAACCAATAATTAATAAATATAAAACAGCCCACCATGAAGGAGCCGGAATGTCGGCCAGCGGCACCGCCTGGCCTGTTACCCTGGATATACCCAGCAATGCAATACTTGATATGAACATTTGCAGTCCCAAACTGAAATATGGATTAAAATTGGCCGCATGTTTTTTAGTATACAGTGTGCCAAAAGCCCAGGAAATGGTGGCGGCAACAGAAAGGATGATGCCCAGTGTAAAATCGGCATTTAAAAAATCTTTCAGGTGGTCGTAAAAAATAATACATACACCGCCAAAGCCCAAAACCAAACCGGTAAGGGCTTTTACCGGTAAGCGCACGCCTTCAAACAAACTGATAATAACAATCCACAGAGGAAATATGGCGCCGATGATGGCACCCAGCCCGCTTGAAATATATTGAAGCCCCCAATAACTTAAACCGTTACTCAGCATAAAATTCAAAACACTCAGGATACCAATCGTAATCCATTGCGCTCCCTTTGGCCAGGGTTGTTTTTTTAGCAGGAAAAAAACAATATACAATGTGCCTGCTAAAAACTGGCGGATGCCCGCCACCTGCAAACCGGGCACACCGCCCTGTACTGCTATTTTTGAAGCCAGCCAGGTGGTACCCCAAAAAAAACATACCCAGGCCAGGGCCAGTAATGCTTTTTGGTTTGTTGTTTTAGATGACAGCATCTTTTTGTTTTATAAAAAACCGCCAGCCTGCCTTCCGGCAGTTTCAGCTTGACAATCCCGTGAATGCAACCTAGTGTTTAAAATGGCGCATGCCGGTTATTACCATGGCAAGGTTATTTTCTTTGCAGTATGCGATAGAATCGTTGTCTCTTACAGAACCTCCCGGTTGTATAAATGAAGTGATACCTGCGGCATGTGCAATTTTCACACAATCGTCGAAAGGGAAAAAAGCATCACTGGCCAGTACTGCACCATGTAAATCAAAATTGAACTGTTTCGATTTTTCAATGGCCTGCCTGAGGGAATCAATACGTGATGTTTGCCCGCAACCCTTGCCGATCAGCTGCCTGTTTTGTACCAGGGCAATGGCATTACTTTTTAAATGCTTGCAAACAATATTGGCAAATGTTAAGTCGCCTTTTTCTGATGCTGTAGTTATTCTTCCGCCTGCTTCTTTCCAGTCTGTATAATTACCCACATCATTTTGCTGGGTCAGGATTCCGTTTAAGACAGATTTGTACTGATGTGTGAGTGGTGAGTGGTGAGTGGTGAGTTGAAGGAGTATCCTGTTCTTTTTTGTTTTTAAAATATCCAGTGCATCACCTTCAAAGGCAGGCGCCACCAGCACTTCAAAAAATATTTCATTGATGGCTGTGGCTGTGGCTTTATCAATGGTGCCGTTGCAAACCAGTACGCCGCCAAAAGCGCTTTCGGGATCGCCGGCCAGCGCAGCGTCCCAGCTTTCTTTAACGGTTGGCCGCTGGGCAATACCGCAAACGTTGGTATGTTTGATGATACCGAATGTAGTGGTTGTAAATTCTGTAATGATCTCTATAGCTGCATCCACATCCACCAGGTTATTGTACGAAAGCTCTTTGCCATGCAGCTTAGTAAACAGCTCCTCGGGGTTACCATAAAAAATGCCCTGCTGGTGGGGGTTTTCGCCATACCGTAAAACAGACCTGCTCTTATTAAAAGGATTTATAAAATCAGTATGATTAAAATAATTGGAAATGGCCATGTCATAACCGGTGCATACATCAAATGCTTTAATAGCTAACAAACGGCGTTGTTCCAGGCTGGTTTCGCCGTTTTGTTCTTTTAAAATGGTTTCCAGTAAATGATAATCTTTTTTGGCAGCCACCACCACCACATCTTTATGATTTTTTGCAGCGCCACGTATCATACTGGGTCCACCGATATCAATTTTTTCAATGATCAGCGCTTCATCAGTGGTGGAAGCCACGGTTTCTTCAAATGGATAGAGGTCTACAATCACCAGGTCAATTTCCGGTATATGGTATTGCTTCATTTCTGCCACATGCTGTGCATCATCGCGTTTGCCCAAAATACCGCCAAATACAGATGGATGTAAGGTTTTAACACGGCCGCCTAAGATTGAAGGATATGATGTTAATGATTCAACGGGTACGCAGGGTAGTTTTAAGTCTTCAATAAATTTTTGAGTGCCACCCGTACTATAAATGGTAACACCAAGGTTGTGCAGTTCTTTTACAATATTTTCTAACCCGTCTTTATAAAAAACAGAGATTAATGCAGACTGAATTTTTTTGTTCATAGTTGATGGTTAATGGTTCATGGTCGGGAACCCATAGAATTAATGAGGCTGGTAGTCATTTTACAGAGTACCTCATACTCATTGTAATGTTTTTGAAAAATTTGTTGGTCAATATAATTTCTTGTTTTTGCGATAAACAAACAGGCTACCACTTCCACTGATGACCGGAGTGAAATCCGCAGGAATCGTTTATATTCCGGTACAGGTTGCCCGGTACTTCCTTCTGCAATATTCAGTACCACAGAATCTGCAGCCCTTTTTATTTGTGAAGAAAGACTGTATAATTCTTTTTTGGGAAACGACTCTGTAAGCAAATCAATTTCATTGCATAACCTGAGCGCATCCCGCCAAACCCGCAGTTCTTCAAACCTGAATGCCATTTTTTTATGTTTTTATAGGGTAACGTAAAATAATGCACCATCCATGAACTATGAACCATCAGCCATGAACCTTACTTCTACAGATCCAGCACTAAGGCTCCCTGCTCCGGAATTGAATGAAAGCGCAAATTTAGCGTTGTACAATCTTTTTTCCACTTGTCAATTTTCCACAAACTGTTAGAAGCATCGGCCACATACAAGCTGCAGTTGAAAACCCTTGCCAGTTGAGAGATG
>Ga0209023_10002298_pt1 | contig 24155 bp, 22 predicted proteins | sample LakOneMetagenome_FD_187468 | JGI IMG/M metagenome (GOLD analysis project Ga0209023, IMG submission 187468) | Freshwater and sediment microbial communities from Lake Erie, Canada (SPAdes) (version 2) | ecosystem: Environmental > Aquatic > Freshwater > Lentic | place: Lake Erie, Canada... | reverse complement strand
CTCCGGCTTCCACGGAATATCCGGTGGCGGTCGCGCGGTCGCTTCCTGGTCCTGCATGTTGGGATCGGTGACGTAGCAACCGCCGCCGAGCTGCAGGATCGACACCACGCAATGGATCTTCTTCGAGGTTCCGGGAATCGGGATCTCGGTCTGCTTGATGCCCTTGCGCACCCACTCCTCGAGCAGCGTCTCGCGCGGCAACCAGTACTGGTCGAACATCGTCGGCGTGTACTTGTTCGGCGGACGCTTCAGCCACGTGCCGTTGCGGTCGATGGCCTCGCGCGACCACGTGTCGTAGCCCGGCGGATAACCGCCGCCAGGTGCGGCGGAACTCCCCGACGGCAAGCGCGGCGTGCCATCGGAATTGAAAAGGCCATCCTTCGACCCTGCGATGCCGCCGGGACGATTGCGGTTGGAATCGCCCCAATCGTCGCCGCGCTTCGGCGTCGGCCACGCGCCCGGCCTGGCCGCGGTCGATGGCCCGCTGCCCGGCGCAGTGATGTTCGCCAGCGTGCCGCTGCTCGGCTGTGGTTTCGCATTGCTCCCGGGCGCCGATGGGGCGGAACTCGGTGTGGTCGAAGACACGGCGCCCGGCGCCGGCGCTGTCCCCGGCTGCAATGGCACCTCGCGCGACTGCAGCGCGGCCTGCCCTTGCAGGGTGGGCGCGGTGGTCGGCTTCGTCGCCTGCAATGCCGGCGTGCTGATTTGCGGCAAGGCCTGCGGCAACGGAATTTCGCGCGCGGACAGCGGAGGCGTATTCGCGCGCAGGGTCGGCGTCGCCTGTTGCGCATCCAGGCGCGGCATCGCCACGCTTGGCAATGGCTGCGGTTGTTCGGCCAGCGGCACGGCACGCGATTGCAGCGGGACTTCGATCCGCGGCGGTGCGACCGTCGGTTGCAGTTGCGGCGGCGAAGTCGGCGGCAATGCGAAACGCGGATCCGGAAGTGGCGTTTCGGTCACGACCAGCGGCTGGTCGGGCAACGGCATCGTCTCCGCCGGGGTCTGGGCAGGCGGTTGTTCGGAAGTCGACGCCGACGCCGCGGGCGCAGGAGGCTGGGCCGCGGTGGCCGGATTCGACGCGGGTTTCGCCTGGGTTTGCGTCGCGGGCGCCGCGCTTTCCCTGGCACCGCCACCCGGTGAATCCGGCGTTCCTTCGCCGATGTATTCGACTTGCACCACGTCTTCGCCCGCCGGTGGCGGCGGCTCGCTGAAGCGCACGTAGGCCAGCCACAACAGCAGGATGAAGAACACGACGTGCACGACCAGGGTGATCGCCAGCGCCACGATGCGCTGCCGGCGTTCGCCTTCGCTGGCCGGCTGCCACTGCTGCCGCCACAGTGCGGCGAAGGCCTGCCAGTCGTTGAGCAGCGGACTGCGCGGCCCGGGCCTCGCGAGTTCGCGGCCGAGGAAGATCGCGACGATCGCGTCAGCGGTCGCACCGCGGACCGCATCGATGCGTTCGCGCATCGCCGCGAACCACGCACGCCAGCCCGGGGGGAATTCGCCGACGGGGCGTGCATCGGCGGCGCGGAACCACAGGCGCGAACGCGGGCGCTCGAGCAGGGCCGAAATCAGGTCGGAGGCGCTGTACACGCGGCGCGCCCGGGTACCGTCAGGCCGCGTCGCGCGGGATGTACGGAGCGATGCCGCTGTCGTGGTCGGTGGCGTCGCGGACCGCGGTCACGCCCGGCACCTTCTCCATCAGCGTCTTCTCGATGCCCTGCTTCAACGTGACATCGGCCATGCCGCAACCGTGGCAGCCGCCGCCGAAGCGCAGCAGCACGGTGCCGTCGGCGCGCACTTCCTCCACCGCGACATGGCCGCGGTGCTGCGCGAGCTGCGGGTTGATCTCGCGTTCCACCACCCAGCGCACGCGTTCGACAAGCGACGCGGACGCATCCGGCACCTCGCCCTTGATCTTCGGGGCGCGGATCTGCAGTTGCCCACCGGTCGCGCCGGTTTCGTAATCGATTTCGGCACCGTCGAGGAACGGCGCGCTGGCCGCCTCCAGCCAAAGGGTGAAGCCTTCGCAGTCCACCGCCCACTCGTCGCCGGACAGGTCGCCGGGTTCGGCGAATTCCAGGCGCACGTCCGCCGAGGGGGTGCCTGCGTTCATTGCCGCGAGCCGCACGCCGAGGCCGGGCAAGGCTTCGCGTTCGATCAGCTTGCGGAAGTGCGTTTGCGCGGATTCGGAGATCTGGATCATCGCGCTATTCTAGCCGCGCCCCGTGACGCCCCATGCCGCCCAACGCGCGCGCAGCGTCAGCCGCCAGTCAGGAGCCCGCCGATGCCAGACCTCGTCCCGCTTTCGCAAGCCCGTTGCATGCCGCGCAAGGGCCAGGAACACCGCCTCGCCGAGGCCAGCGTGCGCGAGCTGCTGGCGCAGGTACCGGAATGGGAACTGGCCGAGGACGGCCATGCGCTGGTGCGCACGTTCACGTTCCCCGACTACTACCGCACGATGTCGTTCGTGAACGCGCTGGCCCACGTCGCCAACCGCGAGGACCACCATCCCGACCTGTCGGTGCATTACGACCGCTGCGTGGTGCGTTTCTCCACCCACGATGTCGGCGGCCTGAGCGAGAACGACTTCATCTGCGCGGCGAAGGCCGACTCCCTGTTCGGTTGAATTTCGGCAGCCGCGTCCTTCAGGGCGAGCTGTCGCGCCGCAAACGGCGCTCCTACGACGCAAGCCGATCCAGCACCGTTGCGAGTTCCGGCGCCAATGGCGCGCTGAGCATGTACGGCGTCTTGCCGCGGTCGAGCGCGAACGACAGCGTGGATGCATGCAGGAACAGGCGTTTCAGGCCGGCGTTCTCGCGCAGGCGCTTGTTCGCTGCTTCGTCCCCGTATTTGTCGTCGCCGGCGACCGGATGGCCGAGGTGTTGCGCATGCACGCGGATCTGGTGGGTGCGGCCGGTTTCGATGCGCACTTCGCAATAGCTCTGCCCGCCGATGCGTTCGATCACCTTGAAATGACTGAGCGAAGGCTTGCCGCCCGCATTGACCTGCACGTGGCGCTCGCCGCCCTGTCGCAGGCCGAGATGCAGGGGGGCATCGACCGACAGCGTGCCGTCCGGCAGCCGCCCGAGCAGCAGGGCGAGGTAACGCTTCTCGATGCCCGCGCCGTGGTCCTCGCGCAGCAACGCCTGCAATTCGGTCAGGGCCGAGCGCTTCTTGGCCAGCACCATCAGCCCGGAGGTGTCGCGGTCGAGCCGGTGCACCAGTTCCAGCGGCTGGCCCGGGCGCAGCGAACGCAGGGTCTCGATCACCCCGAACGAGATCCCGCTGCCGCCATGGCTGGCGATGCCCGAGGGCTTGTTGATCGCCAGCAGGCGCGCGTCCTCGAACACGATGCTGGCCTCCATCGCCGCCAGCATCCCCTTGGGTGCCGGCCCCGGGGATCCGGCCTCGGCCAGTCGCACCGGCGGGATCCGGACTTCGTCCCCCGCTTCCAGCCGGCGTTCGGCCTTGGCCCGCCCGCCGTTCACCCGGACCTGACCGCTGCGCACGATCTTGTAGACCAGCGAACGCGGGGCGCCCTTGAGCTGGCCGAGCAGGAAATTGTCCAGCCGCTGCCCGGCCCGTTCCGGGTCGATGCGGACCAGCCGGACCCCGGTTGCGGGGCCATCTGAACGGGCTTCGATCGACATTGATCTGCTACACTCGGGCGGCGATATAAGGGTTTGATTCCGAAGGAAGAGTTTCCCGGCCGAAAGCCGACCTCCTCCTTCGTCCCCGGCGCAGTCCGCGACCACCGCCCCCGGGGCGGCCATGTTAACGGACGCGCCGGCAGGCCCGGCCATCGCCGGCCGCCGCATCGCCCGATGTCCGGCTGCCGAGCTGAACACGACCCGCGCGGACCGCCGCCCAAGGCAGCGACCACCGGCCCAGCAACACGAAAAGAGACAACAAGCGCTCCCGCGGCCCGCCGTGGTGTCGTAGCGCTGGACAACCAAGGACGCACGCCCGCGCACCGCGCGGCGCGCGCCGGCAGTGACCAGGCGAAACGCCCCGGCGTTCCGCGTGCAGAAGCGCGCGAGGAACCCGACATGAAACGCATGCTGATCAACGCCACGCAGGCAGAAGAACTGCGCGTGGCCACCGTCGATGGCCAGACCCTTTACGACATCGACATCGAGCAGCCGTCCCGCGACAACAAGAAGTCCAACATCTACAAGGGCCGCATCACCCGGCTCGAGCCTTCGCTGGAAGCGGCCTTCGTCGAATACGGCGCCGAACGCCACGGCTTCCTGCCGCTGAAGGAAATCTCCCGCGACTACTTCCAGGGCGGCGTCGACCACAACAAGGCGACGATCCGCGAACTGCTGCGCGAGGGCCAGGAAGTGGTCGTGCAGGTGGACAAGGAGGAACGCGGCAACAAGGGCGCGGCCCTGACCACGTTCATCTCGCTGGCCGGCCGCTACATGGTGCTGATGCCGAACTCGCCCACCGCCGGCGGCGTCTCGCGCCGGATCGAGGGCGACGACCGCGCCGAGCTGAAGAAGGCGATGGACGCGCTCGCCATCCCCGACGACATGGGCGTGATCATCCGCACCGCCGGCGTCGGCCGCGACGCCGAAGAGCTGCAGTGGGACCTCGACTACCTGTTGGGCGTGTGGAAGGCCATCGCCGATGCCGCGCTCACCAAGCCCGCGCCGTTCCTGATCTACCAGGAATCGCGCCTGATCATCCGCGCCCTGCGCGACTACATGCGCGCCGACATCGGCGAGATCCTGGTCGACACCAGCGAGATGTACGAGGAAGCGAAGGAATTCGTGCAGCAGGTGATGCCGCACAACCTGCGCAAGCTCAAGCACTACACCGACGACACCCCGCTGTTCAACCGCTTCCAGATCGAATCCCAGATCGAGGCCGCCTACAGCCGCAACGTGCGCCTGCCCTCCGGCGGTGCGCTGGTGATCGACCAGACCGAGGCGCTGACCGCCATCGACGTCAATTCGGCGCGCGCGACCAAGGGCGGCGACATCGAGGAAACCGCGTTCCACACCAACCTCGAGGCGGCGGAGGAAGTCGCGCGCCAGCTGCGCCTGCGCGACCTCGGCGGCCTGGTGGTCATCGACTTCATCGACATGTCCTCGTCCAAGCACCAGCGCGAGGTCGAGAACAAGCTGCAGAACGCGCTCAAGTACGACCGCGCACGCGTGCAGCTCGGCCGCATCTCGCGCTTCGGCCTGATGGAAATGAGCCGCCAGCGCCTGCGTCCCTCGCTGGGCGAAGCCAGCCAGATCGTGTGCCCGCGCTGCGACGGCCACGGCCGCATGCGCAGCGTGGAATCGCTCGCGCTGTCGATCATCCGCGTCGCCGAGGAGCACGCGATGAAGGACAACACCGGGCAGGTGCTGGTGCAGGCGCCGGTGGAAATCGCCAACTACCTGCTCAACGAGAAGCGCGGCGCGCTGCGCGAGATCGAACAGCGCCACGACGCGCCCATCGTCATCGTCGCCGACGAGCAGTTGCACACGCCGCACTACGAAGTGACGCGCGTCCGCGAGAACGAGCTCGGCGAGGAATCGAACAAGCCCAGCTACCAGCGCGGCACCCCGCGCAAGCTCGCGACGATCGCCTTGACCAAGGCCAACCTCAACGTTCCCACCGCACCCGTGGTGAAGAACGTGAAGCCGACGCAGCCCGCGCCGCTGCGCGAACCACGCCCGGAACCGGTGCAGGCGCCCGCAACCGCACCCGCGCCCGCATTCGTGGCGAAGCCCGCCTCGCCCGGTTTCGTGGGCTGGCTGAAGGGCCTGTTCGGCGGCACGGAACCCGCGCCGCAACCGCGTGCGCCGGAAGCACGCGACCGCGGGGATCGCACCGAGCGCAATGAACGCAACGGCCAGCGTCGCGACGAACGCGGCAATCGCCAGGGCAATCGCGAAGGCCGCGGCAATCGCCGCGACGAACAGCGCCGTGGCCCACAGCAGCAAAAGCAATCGCAACAGGTTTCGTCCAAGCGCGAGGATGGTGACAAGCCCGCCGCGCAGCAGAAACAGAAACAACAGCAGAAGCCCGAGAAGCAGAAGCAGGAAGCGCAGGCGAAGCAGCAGGACTCCGGCCGCCAGCAGCAACAACAACCACAGCCGCCGAAGGAAAGCCAGAAACCGCACGTCGAAACCGCGCAGCCCGCGCATAACGACGAAGTCCTCGACAAGGTCGTCATGCCCGCAGCACTGCCGGTCGTCGATCCGGCCGCCGATGCCATTCAATCCGTCGCCGAAGCAGGCAAGACGCCGAACCCCGTGGCGGAAGGCGGAAACGCGGACTCGGGCGCGGAATCCGGCAGTCGCCGCCGCCGTGGCCGCCGTGGTGGCCGCCGTCGCCGCAACAAGCAGGGCACGGAAGGCGCTTCGACGGACGAAATGCAAGCGTTGGACGACGAGGATTCCATCGACACCCCGCTGCAGTCGCAACCGGAATTCGATTTCGCCGATACCCAACCCGCGCCCGCACCAACGCCGGCCAGGACGGCTTCGCCGGATTCCGTCGGCACCGACGACAAGCCCGTTTCCGCGCGCGTCCCGGCGCCTGTCGTGGTGCCGGCGCCGATCGCGGTCGAACCACCGGCGCAGGCCGTGGACGTCGTGCGGGTCGAGATCGCGGCGCCCGTCGCGAACCACGTCGTGGTCGAACCCCCCGCAGCGGTCGTGGACGAAGTCGTCTCCGAACCGGCTCCGGGTGCGATCGAAACGCCCGTAGCGAACGAAATCGCGGTCGTCCCGTCCAACCACCCAATGGCTGCTGGATCCACGCCGGATGCGGTCGAAACCCCGGTGGCGAACGATGCGGCGATCGCCGCTCCTGACAGCCGGATGGCTGCCCAACCCGCCGCTACCGGGAGGGAAGCGCCGACGCCGGAACCGGCCGAGGCCGCGACCCAGGTGGAAGCCGGGGTGCAGGCGAACCTGGTGGACGACGCCGTGGCCATCTCGAATGCCGAAGCGCAAGTCGAATCAGAAGCCGAAACGCCGGCTTCGCGCCAGGAAACACCATTGGGTTGAAGCAGCCGCTGGCGTGATCCTGGCCTCGCGCGCGTCAGACGGCGCGCGCGGGTTCCAGCACTCCGTACTGCCCGGCGAGGCGCGCCAGCGCGATGCTGTCGCCGACGCCGAGCTTTTCGAACACGTGGGTCTTGTGCGTGTTCACCGTCTTCGGGCTCAGGCACAGGCGCTCGGCGATTTCCGCCTGGCGCAAGCCGTTGATCAGCAGCATCGCGACTTCGAGTTCGCGCGTCGACAATTCGTCGAACGGCGAGGACTGGCCGCTCATCCCGGACAGCGCCATGTTCTGCGCGATGTTGCTGGCGAGGAAACGCCGGCCACGCGAAACATCGCGTACCGCGCGCAGCAGTTCCGCCGAATCGCCGCCCTTGCCGACGTAGCCGGACGCACCGGCCTCGATCAGGCGCTTGGGCATCGGCCCGTCCTCCAGCACCGACACCACGATCACCTTCGTGCCTTCCACGCCCCGCGCGATGCGCTCGGTCACTTCCAGCCCGCTGATGCCGGGCAGGTGCAGGTCGCACAGCACCACGTCTGGCTTGAGCTTGCGTACCTGCTGCAGCCCGTCCTCGCCGTTGTCGGCCTCGCCGACCACGTCGATGTCGGTTTCCGCGGACAGGATCATGCGCATGCCCACGCGCACCAGCGCATGGTCGTCGATCAGGAATACGCGAATGGCCATCGATCTTCCCCCGAAGTTGCGATAGCGGCATGTTCGCCGTCACCGCCATGCGCCGGCATCAGCCGGGCACGGGTCGGAGTGTAGGAAAAATCCGAAGCAGAGGGTGAAAGTGGCGGAAGCGGTGAGGTTGGCGGAGAGACAGGGATTCGAACCCTGGGTGGCATCTCTGCCACGGCGGTTTTCAAGACCGCTGCCTTAAACCACTCGGCCACCTCTCCGATCGGACTCACGAAGGTCTAGCGGTTTTACTCGGCGCATCCTGCGCCTCGCCTTGCAGGCCAGCGGCTTCGCCGCTGTTCGCTCCGGCATCCATGCCTCCGCGAGCAAGACCGGTGCCTAAAACCGCTCGGCCACGCTTCCGTACTGCGCGCACCCTAGCGACTGGGGCGCCTGGCCACAAGCGTCGTGCCTCGACCGCGTTACGGTTGCGGCATCAGGACGATTGGAACCTGGGAGGTGCTGCGTGGACCTGTTGTCTCAAGGATACCGACCATGACGCCGGCATCGTTGATGTCGTAGACATAAATGGTTGCGCCGGATTCGAGCAATCCATGCAGCGGGTCGAGTGGATCGACAAGGTCCGCGACTCGCACCATGCCTGTACCCGCCGTCCACAGGAACGCTTGCGTCATTCCCGTTTCGAAGTTGTAGGCGCTCCCGACGGCTTCGCCGAGATCGTTGATGCCGATGCCCGTGTAACCCAGATTCTCACCATCGGGCAGCTCGCCCAAGTCGAGCATCGAACCATCACTATTCCAGAGGACTGCGCGCATGCCACGGTCCGAATTGCCGCTGCCGATGATCTGGCCGGATGCGTTCACTCCGACGGCATTGCTGTTTTCGTTACCGCCGGGCAGATCGCCTAGTTCTTGCATCGACCCGTTGGCGGTCCAGCGAACGGCGCGAAAGCCACCCCCTGCGACCCACAGGCGACCCACGACCACGCCCGAATCGTTCGCCGCATAGGCTTCGCCGGAAACAAGATCGCCATTCGCGCTTCCAAGCCAATGGACCGCTTGCGGCGTGGGCCAAATCGCAGGCCTCGCTGCCCTTTTTCCGGTAACAGTGCCGACGATGACGTTTCGGTTGTTGATGTCGCCGACGGTGGCGACAGCACTGTTTGTCGGTCCGCTCGGCCACATGCCAAGGCGAACCAATTCGCCATCCCGCTTCCACATCACGGCGTCCCAGGACTGCGTCGCATCCGGGAACGATCCATATCCCACGATATTGCCCGAGTCGTTGATCCGGACTGCGTTGGTGCCACCGGTCGCTGTTCCCTTCGGCAACACGCGCGGCGCATAGTCCGGGGCTTTCCAGATTGCAGCGACACTGACCTGGAAATCGCGATCCGTGGCGTACCCCACGACATCGCCTGCGGCATTGATGCTTCCGGCGGATCCGTTCGCCAGTTGCGCAGGCAGCGGCAATTCGACAATGCGATAACTCGTGGCCAGCGCGTCGCCGGCGACTGTCGTTCCCGCCAGCAGGAGCATCGCCAGCACATGGCGAAGCGGATTTGAACGTTTCATTGCATGACCCCTTAAGTTGCAGTCTCGATTCGGTTCACGGCTGCGGCACGAGCATGACTGGAATCGTCTTGATCGTGTAATTCACCAAGCCCCCGACAAGGATCCCGGCATCGTTGAAGCCATGCATGTCGATGCCTCCGTATCCGTACAGCAGATCGTTCGGTAGGCGCCGGAATCATCCGCACGGGTGAATTTCTCGTTACCTTTCCATGGCGCGCCCGCTTAGCGATTGCCGCGCTTGCCCTCGGCCTTCTTGCCCTTGGCCTCGCTGCAACCGAGCCGGCTTTCCTCGATCAGCCCCGGCATTTTTTCGGCGAGGAAATCGATGAACACGCGCACCGCCGGCAGCAGCCCACGGCGCGAGGCGAAGACCACGTGCGCGATGCCCTGCGGCAGGCGCCATTCCGGCAATACCACTTCCAGCTCGCCGGCGCGCACGGCATCCGCGCACAGGGTTTCCGGCAGCAGGGTGATGCCGATCCCCTGCTTCGCCAGCGCCATCAACATCGGGAAATCGAATCCCGCCACGCGCGGCTTGAGCGCGACCTTGCGGGTCTCGCCATCGCGGTGCAGTTCCCAATGCTGTTTGGCTTCGTCCTCGTTCATGCTCAGGGTCACGTGCCCGGCAAGGTCCTCCGGGCTCCCGGGCCGTCCCATGCCGGCGAGGTATTTCGGACTCGCGACCAACAGTTCCTGGATCATGCCGAAACTGCGCATCACCAGGCTGCCGTCGTCGTCAAGCTTGTTGCGCACGCGGATCGCGACGTCGAAGCCTTCATTGATCACGTCCACGCGGCGGTTGCCGACGTGCATCTGCACCCGAACCTGCGGATAGCGCGCGAGGAATTCCGGCAGGATCCGCGGCATCTGCTCCTGCGCCAGCCCGACCGGCACGCTGACGCGGACCACGCCGCGCGGTTCCGCGCTGAGCCGGTCCACGGCCTCGCGCGCGGCCTGCGCCTCGGCCAGCATCGACTGCGCGTGCCGGTGCACGCTGGTGCCGACGTCGGTGACGGCGAAGCGCCGGGTCGAACGTTGCAGCAGGCGCACGCCCAGTTCGCTTTCCAGCGCGCTGATGCGCCGGCTCAGGCGCGACTTGGGAATGCCCAGCGCGCGTTCGGCCGCGGCGAAACCGCCGTGGTCCACGACGGCGGCGAAGTAATAGAGGTCGTTGAGGTCGTTCACGACTAGAATTCCAATAATGGAACGATTCGTAATATCAAACTATATTTATCCCAAATACGCAACACCCTACATTGCCTCCCGACGCGGCGCCGCCGCATCCGAACCACGAGGCGATCCCATGAAACTCCTGCACCTGGATTCCAGCATCCTCGGCGACAACTCCGCCAGTCGCGCGCTGTCCGCGGCCATCGTCGCGCACTGGCGTGGCGACGTAGCGGGTCTCGAAGTGCTGCACCGCGACCTCGCCGGCGAACACGCCCTTCCCCACCTCGACGGCGCCAGCCTGGCCAAGGCCGACCCGACCGAAGCCGCGCGTTCGGCGCGTGCGCTGGAGGACTTCCTCGCCGCCGACGTGATCGTGATCGGCGCGCCGATGTACAACTTCGGCATTCCCAGCCAGCTCAAGGCCTGGATCGATCGCGTCGCAGTCGCAGGCAAGACCTTCCGCTACACCGCCGAGGGCCCGCAGGGCCTGGCCGGCGGCAAGAAGCTGGTCGTGGCCGCGACCTACGGCGGCCAGCACCCGGCGGATAGCGGACGCAACTTCGTCGAACCCTACCTGCGCCAGGTGTTCGGCTTCCTCGGCATCGACGACATCGAATTCATCGGCGCCGAGGGCCTCAACATCTCGCCGGAGCAGCGCACCGTGGCGCTGGAAGCCGCGCAGCAACGCATCGACGCGATCGCGCTGCCGCTCGCGGCCTGATCGAAGCCGGAAACGACACGCCTTCGAACGAAGGGCCCGCAGTGCGGGCCCCGTTTGCATGCGCGGCGAAGGAGCGATCAGGCGATCCGTTCGGCGCCACCCATGTACGGGCGCAGCACTTCCGGAATCCCGATCGAACCATCCGCGTTTTGGCAGTTTTCCATCACCGCGATCAACGCACGGCCCACGGCGACGCCGGAACCGTTGAGCGTATGCACGAGTTCCGGCTTGCCGGTGGCGGGATTGCGCCAGCGCGCCTGCATCCGCCGCGCCTGGAAATCGCCGCAGTTCGAGCACGAGGAAATCTCGCGATAGGCCTGCTGCGACGGCAGCCAGACCTCGAGGTCGTAGGTCTTGCGCGCGGCAAACCCCATGTCGCCGGTGCACAGCAGCACCTTGCGGTACGGCAGGCCGAGCTTTTCCAGCACGGTTTCCGCGCAGCGGGTCATGCGTTCGTGCTCGGCCTCGGATTCCTCGGGTTTCGCGATGGACACCAGTTCCACCTTCTCGAACTGGTGCTGGCGGATCATGCCGCGCACGTCGCGGCCGCCGCTCCCGGCTTCGGAGCGGAAACACAGCGAATGCGCGGTCATGCGCTTCGGCAGCGCGTCCGCTTCGACGATCTCGTCGCGCACGATGTTCGTGAGCGGGATTTCCGAAGTCGAGATCAGGTAGCGCCGGTGTTCGCCCAACCGGGTGGCGAACATGTCCTCCTCGAACTTCGGCAACTGGCTGGTGCCGTACAGGCTCTCGGCGTTGACGATCACCGGGACGTTGGTTTCCTCGTAACCGTGCTCGTTCGCATGCAGGTCGAGCATGAACTGCGCCAGCGCCCGATGCAGGCGCGCGAGCTGGCCGCGCAGCACGGTGAAGCGCGAGCCGGACAGCTTGGCCGCGGTTTCGCCATCGAGCCAGCCGTGGCGCGCACCGAGCTCGACGTGGTCCTTGGCCTCGAAATCGAACGTTCGCGGCGTGCCCCACGTCTTCTGCTCGACGTTCTGCGACTCGTCGCTGCCCGCCGGCACCGAATCGTCGGGCAGGTTGGGAATGCCGAGCGCGATGGCTTCGATCTCGCCGCGGATGCGGTCGAGCTCGGCTTCCGAAGCCTTCAACTCGTCGCCGAAACCGGCGACCTCCGCCATCACCGCGGACACGTCCTCGCCCTTCGCCTTCAACATGCCGATCTGCTTGCTGCGGGTATTGCGCAGGTTCTGCAGTTCCTGGGTGCGCACCTGCATCTGCTTGCGCTGCGATTCCAGCGCCGCGATTCCAGCGCCTCCAGCCGACCGACGTCGAGCTCGAAACCGCGGCTCGCGCGCAGGCGCTCGGCGAGTTCGGCGGGGTTGGCGCGCAGCAGGGCGGGATCGAGCATGGCGAAGGGGAATGCCTGGAATGAATGCGCATTATCGCCGCGATGGCCGCCGAAACGCGCTGTGCCACGACGAGCTATGCAAAAATCGGGCTTCCCCCGAATGTCCCGGCGCCATGTCCGAAACCCCTTCGAATCCCCCGCCCCCGAGCGCGAAGCTGCGCCTGTCGCGCCGCAACTGGATCGTGGTTGCCGCGGCCTTCGGCATCGGGCTGCTGCTGTTCCTGCTGCTTTGGGCCGGCCATCGCGACGACAACGATTTCTACCGCGCGAACGGCCCCGCGGGAGGCCCGGGCGGACAGGTATTCGAACCCTTGCCGGTCCCGATGCCGGCCGACGAAGCGGGCAATGCCACGCCGGCGTCGGACGCCGAAGATCGCGCGCCGGGCATGGTCGGCATCGACGAAACCCGCCCCGCACCGCCACCCGCGGCCCACGTGACCCCCGCGCCGGCACCCGCGGCGCCTGTCGCGCCATCTGCGCCGGTGCAAGCGACATCGGATCCGGTACCGATCGGCAAGCCGTCCGCGCCCTATCCGGTGGAAGCCTTGCGCAATGGCGAATCGGGGACTGTGCTGCTGCGCGTCACGGTCGGGCCCGATGGCGTGCCCAATGCCATCGCGTTGGCCAAGAGCAGCCGTTCGCGCACGCTCGATCGCGCGGCGATGTCCGCGGTGCGCCGCTGGCGTTTCCATCCCGCGATGAGCAACGGACAGCCCGTCTCGGCCACGGTTCAGATCCCGGTCAGTTACAACCTCGGCGACCGTTGAAATCGCGTTAAACCGGCATCCGGCGCGCGCGCCGCGTAACGCAGCCTGCACATGCGGGGTGGAACCTTCGGGCGGGTCATCCCCGAAGGAGTCCACCATGGCCGTTTCCACTTCCGCCGATCGCACCGACGCGCCCATCCCGCCGGAGGAATCCTTGCCTCGCAAGGCCGGTAGCCCCCTCCTCTGGCTCTTGCTGTTGCTCGCGTTGCTCGCGGCGATCTGGTTCTTCTACAACCGCCAGGCCTCGAATGCGACGGCCGAGGCCACGCCAACACCCACCATCATCACCGGCGATTCGCAAGAGGCCGCGGCCCGGGCCGAGCGCGCCCAGGCCGATGCCGCCGCCGCACGCAAGACCGCGCGGGCGGAAGGCGCGTCGCGCGAGCGTGCCGCCGCGAAACCGCGCATCGCCGATCGTGGCCCCGAGCCGGTAGCCCGCGTGCAACCGAAGTATCCGCCGACCGCCTATCGCAACCGCGAGGAAGGCAGCGTGCTGGTCCGCGTCGACGTCGATGCCAACGGCGTGCCCGGCGAGGTGACCCTGGTGCGCCGCAGCGGTTCCCGCGACCTCGACAATGCCGCGCTCGCCGCGGTGCGCCAGTGGCATTTCCGCCCGGCGATCGAGAATGGCAAGGCGGTCGCGTCCGCGGTCGAAGTCCCGGTGGATTTCAAACTGGGCGAACAGTAGGCCGGCGATGCCCGGCGTGATCCCGGATCACGCCGGGTGCAAGTCGAAGCCGCGACCCCGCGCCAGCGCATCGAAGCCTGGAAACGACGTCGCCACGTTGGCGACATCGCCGATGCGCACCTCGCCTTGCCCGATTTGCGCCGCGACCGCGAACGCCATCGCGATGCGATGGTCGCCGTGCGAATCGATTCCGCCGCCGTGCAGCGTTCCGCCATGGATGCTCGCGCCATCGGGGGTTTCGTCGATGCGGATGCCGAGCGCACGCAACCCCGCCGCCATGGTCGCGATGCGATCCGATTCCTTGACCCGCAATTCCGCTGCGCCGCGCACCACGGTCGTGCCTTGGGCGCAGGCCGCGGCCACGAACAGCGCCGGGAATTCGTCGATCATGTCCGGCACGCATTCGACCGGCACCTCGGTCCCGCGCAAGGGCGCATGTCGTACGCGCAGGTCGGCGACGGGTTCGCCTCCCCGCTCGCCCGGGTTCTCTTCCGTGATGTCGGCGCCCATCGCGCGCAACACATGCAGCAAGCCGGTGCGGCGCGGGTTCACGCCGACCTTGCGCAGCAGCAGTTCCGAACCGGGGACGATGCTGGCGGCGACGAGGAAGAATGCGGCCGACGAGAAATCCGCGGGAACCTCGATCGAGGTCGCGCGCAATGGCTTTCCGCCGCGCAACCGTGCGAATCCCGGGGCGAATTCGATATCCGCGCCGAAGGCGGCGAGCATTCGTTCGGTGTAATCGCGGGTCGGATGCGGTTCGCGCACCACGGTTTCGCCATTCGCATCCATGCCGGCCAGGAGCACGGCCGATTTCAGCTGCGCGCTGGCGACCGGCAACGTGCAATCGATACCGCGAAGCGCCCGTCCGCCGCGGATCCGCAGCGGCGCGCAGCCGTCGTTCGACTCGATGACGGCACCCATGGCCGCGAGCGGTTCGATCACGCGTCGCATTGGCCGCCTCGACAAGGATTCGTCGCCGACCAGCACGGTGTCGAAGCCCTGCCCGGCCAGTAATCCGGTGAGCAGGCGCATCGCGGTACCGGCATTGCCGCAATCGAGGGGAGCGGACGGTGCGCGCAGGCCACGGAGTCCGGTGCCATGCACGATGCGCACGCCCTCGGACGGCGCGTCGATGCGCACGCCAAGTTGCGCGAAGATCGCCGCGGTGGCGCGCGTATCCCCGCCTTCGAGGAAACCCTCGATGCGCGTCGCGCCTTCGGCGATGGCGCCGAGCATGATCGCGCGGTGCGAGACCGACTTGTCGCCGGGAACCATGACTTCGCCGGACAATGGCATTCCGCGCGATGCGATCCAGTCGCTCATCGCAGCGCGTCCAGTGCCGCGAGCAAGCGGCGGTTCCCGCTGGCGTCGCCGACAGTGATTCGAAGGCATTCCGACAAGCCGTAGCCCGCCATCGGGCGCAGCACCACCCCGCATTCGAGCAGGCTGGCCTCGATGCGCGGGGCGTCGCCGCCGAATTCGACCAGCAGGAAGTTCGTCAGCGATGGATGCACGAAATACCCGCGATCCCGCAACGCGGCCGCAAGCATTTCGCGCTGTTCCGCATTGCGCGCCAGCGACCAGCGCAGGTGCGCCTCGTCGCCGAGCGCGGCTTCAGCGGCGGCGAGTCCCGATGCGTTGACGTTGAAACTTTCGCGCACGCGTTCCAGCACCGCGATGCAGTCCGGATGCGCCACGGCATGGCCGATGCGCAAACCGGCCAGGGCATGGGCTTTGCTGAAGGTGCGGGTGACGACCAGGTTGGGATATCGCGATTGCAGCGCCAGTGCGGAGGCGTACTCCGGCGCGTCGGCGAATTCGGCATAGGCCTCGTCGACCACGACCAGCACGTTTTCCGGCACTCGCGCCATGAACGTGGCGAACGCATCGGCGCCGAACCAGGTGCCGGTCGGGTTGTTGGGATTGGCGATGTAGACGAGGGCCGTTTCCGGCGAAATCGCGCCCGCGATGGCGTCGAGATCATGGCCGCGCGGCATCGGGGCGCCGCGATCGAATGCCGGCGCGACCCGCAGCGGCGCGCCCGCCGCCCGTGCGGCCAGCGCATGGACCGCGAAACCGAATTGCGAGGCGACGACTTCGCGCCGCGGCCCGGCGAACACCTGCGCGAGCTGCATCAGCAATTCGTGCGAACCGTTGCCGAGGATGATCTGCGCGGCTTCGACGCCGAGCTTGGCCGACAGCGCGCGCTTGAGGTCGCCGCCGCGCGGATCGGGATACCGGTGAAGCTGGTCCAGCGTTCCCAGCACCGCCTGCTTCGCCGCCGGCGACGGGCCGCAAGGGTTTTCGTTCGATCCGAGTTCGACCAGCACGCCATCGGCATGCGCGCGCCGCAATGCGACCAGGTCGTGCCCCGGATCGTAGGCACGCAGGCCGCGGATGCCGGGGTTCGCGAGCGCTTCGAAATCGATCATCGCGGCGATCGGCTAGCCATTCCGCCGCTGGAAATCGCGCATGAATTCGACCAGTGCGTCCACCGCTTCCGCCGGTACCGCGTTGTACAGCGAGGCGCGGATGCCGCCGACCGCCTTGTGGCCCTTGAGCCCGATCATTCCCGCCGCGCGCGATTCGGCGACGAAACGCGCGTCCAGCTCCGCATCCGGGAGGAAGAACGGCACGTTCATCCGCGAACGCGCGCCCGGCGCCACCTCGTTGCGGTAGAAACCACCGGAACCGTCGATGGCGGAATACAACGCGCTCGACTTGTGCCGGCTTCGGCGCGCGAATTCGGCCACCCCGCCCTCGTCCAGCATCCACTTCACGTTGAGGCCGAGCAGGTACCAGTTCCAGGTCGGCGGCGTGTTGAGCATGGAATCGCGCGCGGCATGCGAGGCGTAGTTGAAGATGTCCGCACGCGGCTGGCCGGCGCGTTCGAGCAGGTCGCGGCGCACGATGACCACGCCCACGCCGACCGGGCCGAGGTTTTTCTGCGCGCCGGCGTAGACCAGCCCGAACTTCGATACGTCCAGCGGTTCGGAGGCGATCGACGAACTGAAATCCGCGAACAACGGCGCGTTGTCGACCAGGGGAATGTCGCGGAACTCGACGCCGTGGATGGTTTCGTTGGCCGTGACATGCACGTAGGCCGCATCCGGCGAAAGCTTCCATTCGCTGCGCGGCGGCACGTCGCGGAAACCGCCGGCCTCGCTGCTGGCGGCGACGCGCGCATCGACATAGGGCGCGGCCTGCTTCATCGCCACCTTGCTCCAGTGGCCGCTGACCACGAAATCCACCGCCTGCCCCGGCGCGGCGAAGTTCAGCGCCATCAGCGCCTGCTGCGTGGTCGCGCCGCCGGCGGTGAACAGCACCGCGTGGCTGTCGGGAATCGAGAGCAGCATGCGCAAGTCCGCCTCGGTCCCGGCCGCGACCTGCATGAACTCCGGGCCGCGATGGCTGAGCTCGACGATGGAGGCGCCGGTGCCGTGCCAGTCCAGCAGTTCGGCCTGCGCGCGCCGCAGCACCGCTTCGGGCAGGGCCGCGGGTCCGGCGCTGAAGTTGAAGGCACGCGGCATCGCCGGCCCTCGCGGGGGAAGGAATCGCAGTATGCCGCAGCGCAGCACGCTGGCGCATGGGCGGGCGGCAATGTTTTCCGGACGCGCTGCAACGACCGCCTTGCAACTTTCGCAACATGTCGCGCTCTATGCTTGCATCGTCCCCGCTCGCTGGAGCAAAACCATGCGCCTGCACGATGTCCTGCACGTCCCCGGCGCCGAGATCACCGACGAGACGGTGTATCGCGAGCGCCGCCGCCTGCTCGCCGCCTTCGCCGCCGCGCCGGCCCTGGCCGTCGCCGGTTGCAGTCGCGCGGAGCCGCCCCCGCCGCCACGCGTGGCGATCACCCCGGAACAGGCGAAGTCCGGCTTCCACACCGACGAAGAGTTGACCGCCTACGCGGACATCACCAGCTACAACAACTTCTACGAATTCGGCACCGGCAAGGCCGACCCCTCGCGCGCGCCGAAGACCCTGCGCACCTCGCCGTGGACGGTCGCGGTCGGCGGCCAATGCGCCAGGCCGGGCAAGCTGTCGCTCGACGACCTGTTGAAGGGCCTCAAGCCCGAAGAGCGCGTGTACCGCATGCGCTGCGTGGAAGGCTGGTCGATGGTCATCCCGTGGCTGGGCGTGCCGCTGGCCGACGTGTTGAAGCGCTTCGAACCGACTTCCAAGGCGAAATACGTCGCCTTCACCAGCCTCGCCGACCCGAAGCAGATGCCGGGCGTACGCGCGCCCGTGCTGCGCTGGCCCTATCGCGAAGGACTGCGCATCGACGAAGCCATGCACCCGCTGGCGATCCTCGCCACCGGCATCTACGGCAAGCCCTTGCCGCAGCAGGACGGCGCGCCGCTGCGGCTCGTGGTTCCGTGGAAATACGGCTTCAAGGGAATCAAGTCGATCGTCGCGATCACCTTCGTCGAACGCATGCCGTTCACCAGCTGGAACGACTATGCCTCCGACGAATACGGTTTCTTCTCCAACGTGAACCCGGCCGTCGACCACCCACGCTGGAGCCAGAAGACCGAACGCCGCATCGCCGGCACCGCGAGCAAGCTGTTCGCCGAACGCATCCCGACGCGTCCGTTCAACGGCTACGGCGACCAGGTCGCGGCCATGTACGCGGGCATGGACTTGAGGAAGTGGTTCTGAAAGCCGTGGCGAAACCGCGACGCCGCATCGATCCGCGCATCGTCGTCGCGAAAACCCTGGTCCACCTCGCCGCGCTGGTGCCGCTGGCGATCCTGCTGTCGCAAGTCTGGAGCGTGGCCCGCACCGGCGGCGACGCGCTCGGCGCCGATCCGGTGGCGGAAATCGAACACCGCCTCGGCCTGTGGGCGCTGCGCTTCCTCATGTTCGCCCTGGCGGTGACGCCGTTGCGGCAACTCACCGGCAAACCGGTCCTGGTGCGTTTCCGGCGCATGCTCGGCCTGTACGCGTTTTTCTACGCAAGCCTGCATTTCGCCGCCTACCTCGGCCTGGATTTGCGCGGCTACTGGACCCAGGTGTTCGAGGACATCGCCAAGCGTCCCTACATCACGGTCGGTTTCACCGCATGGCTGTTGCTGTTGCCGCTGGCGATCACCTCGACCCTCGGCTGGATCCGCCGCCTCGGCCGCAACTGGGCGCGGCTGCACAGACTGGTCTATGCGATCGGCGTGCTCGCCGTGCTGCACTTCTGGTGGCTGGTGAAGTCCGACATCCGCGAGCCCGCGCTGTATGCCGGCATCCTCGCGGCCTTGCTCGGTTGGCGGCGCCTGGAAGGCCATCGCCGCGCGCAGGAAGGCCGCGCTCAGCCGACCCCGAACAGCAGCAGCAGGCTGAGCGCACCGGCGATCAGCAGCGCGGCAAGCAGCAACCACGGCAGGCGCCGCGCCCGGGATTCGCGTCGGCCTTCGCCGAGGCGGGTGGAGGCGAGGTCGGTTTCCGGCGCATGCTCGGGCAGCAGTTGCCGCCCCGGCGCTTCCACCACGAAGCGATGCTGGGCATCGAATACCACCTGGTCGCCGGGCAGCAGCAGCGCGTCGCGCACCGGTTTGCCGTTGACCGCACTCGCCTCGCCCGAATCGAGGTCGCGCAGCAGCACCCGCCCGGCGTGGTGCTCGAGCCGCGCGTGGCGTTCGGGGAACGCCTGGTTGTCGATGCGGATATCGGCCTCGGGCGCGCGCCCGACCAGCCGCGGCCGTTCGAGGGTGATGCTGCGCCCGTGGTAGTGCCCGCCAACGCCCCGCAGCACCAGCCGCAGGTCGCCGGGCGTATCGGCCACGTCCGGCAGCGCCGAATTCGCGGGCGGTTCGTCGCGCATCAGGGTGAGTTCGCTGCCCTCGGCATGGATGGCGTCGCCCGGGCGCAGCATCGCCATGCGCCGCACCGGACGGCCGTTCACATGGATGCCGCGGACCCCGTCGGCCACGATCAGCCAGACCCCGCGCCGGTCCACGCAGAAGCGCAGCAGCGGCGACTGCTGGTCGCTGACCAGTCCGATGGCATCGTCGCCGCCGCGGCCGATGCCATGCATCCCGGGGCCGAGCGCGAGTTCCGTGCCGTTGTCGTTGAATCGAAGCTTGAGGGCGTCCACGCGCGGCGAATCTAGCATGCCGGGACTGCCGTGGACGAACGCGGATGCTAGTCTGCGCGCCGACCCGCCATCGCCTCGCCGCCGCCCATGAGCTCGATCGACATCCGCCACCAGCATTCGCTGCCGCTGCCCAAGGCGCGCAAGGCGGTCGAGGACATCGCGAAGAAACTCGCCTCGAAATTCGACATGGACTACGGCTGGGACGGCGACGACCTGCATTTCAACCGCAGCGGCGTGGACGGCCGCATCCACCTGACCGAAAAGCAGGTACGCGTCACCGCCCAGCTCGGTTTCCTGCTGTCGGCGCTGAAGGGCACGGTGGAACGGGAAATCCGCCGGGTGCTGGACGAAAAGTTCTCCTGATCCTCACGCCGGCGGCGGCTTCCGTCGCTGCTGGCGCGGCGTCCATGGCTCCACGGCCTCGCCGGCGAACAGCCTGCGGGAAAACCCGGTCTCCTCGCGCCGGATTTCCTCGATGAACCGCTGCGCATCGCCGAGCGCGGCGAAGGCGTCGAAACCGCGTTCGAGGAATCCCTGCAGTTCCGACAGGCCGGCCGTGCGCGCCGGCACCCGCGACAACCGCAGCAACGTCGCCACGCCCCGCATCCGCAGCGCCTGCGCCAATCCGCTCCCGACTTCCGCGATCAGCGCAACCTGGCGCGCGCGCAGCCGAGGCAATCCGCATTCGCGATAGACCTGCGCGTACAACTCCATGTCCAGCGTGCGTCGCCGCGGGGCGATGGCCTGCAGGCGTTCGGCCATCCGCAGGTCGAACGCCTGGGTGAGCGCGCCCAGTTCGATCGCGTCCGCCACGGTTTCCAGCAGCGCGTCCGGCAGCAGGCGCTGCATCATCGGCAGCACCCGCGCGATGTCGTCGTCGCGGCGGCTGAAATCGTGGTCGCCGTAGACGTCGGTGAGGAAGAACTCCGCCGCCGGCCGCCGCGAGGGATCGTCGAGGAATCGCGCGAAACCCGCGCGCAGTCGCGCGGCCTGCCAGCGCCGCAGTTCCGGCAGCCAGCGCAGGCGGTTGCGCGGTTCGCGCAGCGGGTCGAACAGGGCCTGGTGGCAGGCCAGGCGCCGCCCCAGCCGGCGCGAAACCATGCTCGTGCTCATGCCCGCATCATCCCGGCTGCGGGGCGCGCGGGCAAACCGCTACACTCGCCGCATGCTTTCCCTCCATGCCGCGCCGCGCGCGAAACCCGGGCGCGCCCGCCGCGCCTCCAGCAAAAAGACGCCACGCATCGGCCTCGCCATCGCCGGCGGCGGCCCGATCGGCGGCATGTACGAACTCGGCGCGCTGCGCGCGCTCGAGGACGCGATCGAAGGCCTCGACCTCACCCGCATGGATTGCTACGTCGGCGTCAGCAGCGGCGCCTTCCTCGCCGCCGGCCTCGCCAACCGCATGAGCGCAGGCGAGATGTGCCGGATCTTCATCACCGGCGACAGCGACGACGTCCGCTTCCGCCCGGAAACCTTCCTGCGCCCGGCGATGTTCGAATACGCACGCCGCGCCGCGAGCCTGCCGCGGCTCACCTTCGAATGGTGGCGCGGCCTGCTGTGGGGCCCGCGCGACGCGCGCTGGTCGAACCTCCTCAACCGTTTCGGCGGCCTGGTGCCGACCGGGCTGTTCGACAACTCCCGGGTCGAATCCTTCCTGCGCGAGGTCTTCACCCGGCGCGGCCGCAGCAACGATTTCCGCGAGCTCGACCGCCCGCTGTACGTCGTGGCCGTCGACCTCGACAACGGCGAGGCCGTGCGCTTCGGCGGCGAAGGCTGGGACGACGTGCCGATCTCGCAGGCGGTGCAGGCCAGCGCCGCGCTGCCGGGCCTGTACCCGCCGGTGAAAATATCCGATGGAAGCGGGCGCGAACGCCACTTCGTCGACGGCGCGCTGCGCCGGACCATGCACGCCTCGGTGCTGCTGGAACGCGGCATCGACCTGCTGCTGGGCGTGAACCCGCTGGTGCCGTTCAACAACAGCGGCAACGGCAAGTCGCGCCCGCAACAAGCCCTCGCCGAAGGCGGGCTGCCGGCGGTGCTGTCGCAGACCTTCCGCACCCTGTTGCAGTCGCGCATGCAGGTCGGGCTCGCGCGCTACGTGCAGCAGTACCCGGACGTCGACCAGCTGGTGTTCGAGCCGAACGAAACCGACGGCGACCTGTTCTTCACCAATGCCTTCAGCTTCGCCTCGCGCCGCCGCGTCTGCCAGCTCGGCTACCGCAACGCGCTCGACGACCTGCGCAGGCGCCGCGATGCGCTGGCGCCGTTGCTCGCCGCGCACGGCCTGTCGTTGCGCGCCGCGGTGCTCGACGACGCGAACCGCACCGTGCTCAGCGCCCTGCCGCCGGCGCCGCCGCGCAGCACCGAGACCACCGCGCGCCTGCGCCGCGCGCTCGACGACACCGAACACCTGGTCGCGCGACGCAAACGCGAACAGCGCGTGGTGTGAATGCTCTAGTCGGGGCCGCCAAGCTGCACCCAATCCCGAGCGCAGCGAAAGGCAACCCATGGCCAAGTTCAAGAAGACCGCCGGCAAGACCGCCAATCGCGGCGGCGGCAACACGCAATCGGCCCAGGCCGAACGCCTGTCGAAGACCCTGAGCGAATCCGCGCAGCAGATCTGGCTGGCCGGCGTCGGCGCTTTCGGACGCGCGCAAGCGGAAGGCGCCAAGCTGTTCGAAGCGCTGGTGAAGGAAGGCCTGAGCCTGGAGAAGACCGCGCGCGGCTTCGCCGGTGGCCGCGCCGATTTCGTGCGCGATGCGGTCGAGAACCACGTCGGCCAGGCCCGCGAACGCGCCAGCGATACCTGGGACAAGCTCGAGAAAGTATTCGAGGTGCGGGTGCACAAGGCACTGGTCAAGCTCGGCGTGCCGGGCCGCGACGACCTCGCCGACCTCGCCCGCCGGGTCGATGGCCTCACCGCCGAGTTGCGCCGCCAGCAGGCGCCGGGAACCACGAAGCGCACGCCGGCGGCCAAGGCCGCAAGGCCGGCCACAAGGAAGGCAGCACCGCGCAAGGCCGCCAAGCGCACCAAGCCCTCCCCTAAAACCCGCCAGTCCCATACGACCGCCGTCTCCCTCCCCTGCGGTTCGGGCTGGCGGGTTTTCCTTTGTTCTATCCTTGGCGCCTCCTCGTACGGACGCGAAGGCATGGGCACTCTCATTTCCCTGTGGCTGGGATTGGCCGTCGCCGCGGCGATCGGCCTGGGCGCCACCTGGTACCTGCGCCGCGTGCGCCTGCCGCGCGAGGAAACCGCCGAAGGCATCGCCGCGCTGTCGGACATGCGCTGGCGCGACTTCATCAAGCTCGTCCTCGACGTCCTCGCCGCCCGCGGCTTCGTCCGCGTCAACGATCCCGAAGCGACATCGGACGAAGCCGACATCCCGCTCAGGCGCGACGGCGAGTTGTGGCTGCTGTCGTCCAGGCACGGCGCCAGCTACGTGCTCGGCTCCGGCGACCTCGCCGAATTCGCCAACACCATGCGCCTGCGCAGCGCCCAGGGCGGCCTGCTCGCCACGCCCGGCGTCTTCGCTGCCGAGGCGCGCACGTTCGCCGAACCGCAGCGGATCGAACTGCTCGACGGACCCACCCTGTGGCCGGAGTTGCGCGAACGCCTGCCGGAAGCGCAGCGCAATGCGATCGGCACGCAGGCGCGCATGCGCGCACGGCAGCACGCATGGTTCGGCTGGTTGCTTGGGGTGATCGCCGGCGCCGCGGTGTTCCTGCTGATGCATGGCAACGGCAACGACGCTGCGTCGGTGGCCACGCCGATTGCCGCGCCGGTGCGTGCGCCCGCCGCCCAGGCCAAGGCCGCCGCCGCGCGGAAACCGGCGACCGACATCTGGCCCGCGCCGCGCGATGCGGCCCCGGCCACGCTGGAACAGGACCGCACCGAGGCCGCGCGCGCCATCGGGTCGCTGCCGATGGTCGGCCGGGCGCTGTGGTCGAGCCAGTCGACGCTACTGGTTTATCTCGATAACACCAGCGCCGACGCCAAATCCGCGATCTGCCCGCTGCTGGAGCGCTATCCCGAACTCGTCGCTTCGCGCGTGCAGTTGCAGCCGCCGGAGGGCAGCGGCGAACCGGTGCGGTTCTTCCAGTGCCGGGCGTATTGAG
>Ga0209023_10002297_pt1 | contig 24167 bp, 25 predicted proteins | sample LakOneMetagenome_FD_187468 | JGI IMG/M metagenome (GOLD analysis project Ga0209023, IMG submission 187468) | Freshwater and sediment microbial communities from Lake Erie, Canada (SPAdes) (version 2) | ecosystem: Environmental > Aquatic > Freshwater > Lentic | place: Lake Erie, Canada... | reverse complement strand
CCACCCTGATCGTGCCCTCGATGCTCCCGGACTCTCGCCGGTTGCCTACTGGGCCGTCGTTGCCGCCCTCTTGGGCCTCGCAGTTGCCGCGGGCTGGTGCATCTGGATTGTCGTCGCCCGCATCCGTCACCGCGCGACCCACGACCCTCACCGAATCCGAGGGACAGCCACCGCCCGAGACATCGACGCGACGGCGTCCAAGAAGGCACTCGTGCGACGCGGGCAGACCCTGCGGCCTTCGCTCCTGCACCCGAGCGCAGCCGACATCGGCTACGTGTTGGGACGGAGTTGCGGACGAGAGGTCTGGGCATCGGTCGAGGACTCGATCCTCGTCATCGGCCCACCCCGCTCCGGCAAGGGCCTGCACTTGGTGATCAACGCGATCCTCGACGCCCCGGGCGCGGTCGTCACGACCTCCACCCGACCAGACAACATCGCCGCCACCATCCGCGCCCGTCAGGAGCGAGGGCCGGTGGCCGTCTTCGACCCGCAGCGACTCACCGAAGGACTGCCCGAGGTAAACGGCCACGGAGTGCGCTGGTCGCCGATCCGCGGCTGCGAGCAGCCCTTGACCGCGATGATCCGCGCGTCGGGACTCGCCTCGTCAACCGGCCTGTCATCCGGCAGCGTGGAATCGGGCGGCTTCTGGGAAGGCAAGGCCCGGTCCGCGCTCCAGGCCCTCCTACACGCCGCTGCCCTCGAGAAGCTCTCGACCCGCGCACTCTTCGAGTGGTCGCTGTCAGCCTCGGCCGCCACGGACGCGGTCGGAATCCTCGCCAGCAGCCCCGCCGCGGCTCCGGGATGGTCGGACTCCCTCGAAGGAATGATCAACTCCGACCCGCGAACGCGCGACTCGATCTGGATGGCGGTCAGCCAAGCGCTCTCCTGCCTCGCAGACCCAGCCGTCCTCGACACAGTTAGTCCCGAGCCGGGCGAGGAGTTCGACCCCCGCGACTTCCTCACCCAAGACGGCACGCTCTACCTACTGGCGACCGGGGCCGGGGCTGGCGCCTCCTGGCCACTCGTCGCGGCTTTCGTCGAAGACCTCACCGAAGTCGCACGACACCTCGCGGCAGCATCGCCCGGTGCGCGGCTCGACCCTCCAGTGCTCATGGCGCTCGACGAGATCGGCAACCTCGCGCCGCTCCCCTCCCTACCCGTCCTGATGGCCGAGGGCGGTGGTACCGGCCTAACGACCATGCCCGTTCTGCAGTCGCTTGCCCAGGCGCGAAGCAAATGGGGTGATCACGCCGCGAGCACCATCTGGGACGCCTCGATCGTCAAAGTCATCCTTGGCGGCGCCTCCGCCTCCCGCGACCTTCAGGAGCTGTCCGTGTTGATCGGCGAACGCGATGAACGCTCAGACACCACGAGCATCGGCGACTACGGCCAGCGATCACTTCAGCGATCAACTCGCCGGGTGCCGGTCCTGCCGCCTGAGCGGATCCGCACCCTGCCGTTCGGCACCGGTCTAGTGCTGCTTCGAAGCGCCCCACCGATCCTCGCCGACCTCCGACGCTGGACCTCTCGGTAGCCAAACCGCGGGCGGTTTCATTCCGCCCTGATGGGCAGGGTGCGTCGACGCGTCGGGGACAAGCGAGTCTTGGCCATAGTCAAGGCGTTCCTCAAGGCCGGAGCCCTCAGCGAGGACCCGGTCTTGAGGCGCACCGACACCGGCACACCACAAGGCGGGGTCCTCTCCCCGCTGCTGGCCAACATCGCCTTGGAGGTGCTCGATGAGCACTTCGCCCGGGTCTGGGAATCCACCAGCGCGACCCGGGTCGATCGTTCACGCCGACGCCGACACGGTCAGCCTGTCTATCGGCTGGTCCGCTACGCCGACGACATCGTCGTTGTGGTGTCGGGCACGCGTGAGCATGCAGAGGCGCTGCTTCAGCAGACCGCAGACGTGCTGGCCCCGATGGGGCTGCATCTGTCGCAGGAGAAGACCTCGGTTGTCCACATCGATGAAGGCTTCGACTTCCTGGGGCTCCGCATCCAGCGGCAGCGCAAGCCGGGCACGTCGAAGTCGCTCGTCTACACCTTCCCGGCCCGCAAGTCGCTGGCTTCACTGCGTCGGAAGGTCATGGCGATCACACAGCAACGCACGAACCAGCCCCTCAGCGAGTTGCTACAGCAACTGAACCTGCTACTACGGGGTTGGACCCGGTACTTCCAGCACGGGGTGTCCAAACGGGCCTTCGGCTACCTGCGCCACTACACGTGGTCCCGGGTCGTCGGCTGGCTCAGCGACAAGCACCGGAAGACCGGCTGGAGGGCGCTGCGTCGCCGATACTCCGTTCAGGGGTGGTGGCCCCAACACGCAGGGGTTGTCCTGTTCGATCCCGCCAGCGTGACGGTCACCCGTTACCGCTACCGGGGGCAACATCGCGACACCGCGGGCCCAGCCCGCACCCGCATGACCATCGGCACCCTCTCGTGGAGAGCCGGATGCGGTGAAAGTCGCACGTCCGGTTCGGGAGGCGGCCCGGGGAAACGGACCCGCCGAGACGCTGGCACCGCGCCCCGGGTCGACCTCACCTGGCGGGCGACGCGCTCGATGAGTGCCGCCTCCGGGTCCAACAAGCCATCCACGGCCACCGCGGCTTCACGGGCGACCCGCTCTACACCTCCCGGCGGACCCTGCACACCGGCGCCGGCTCCTCACCGTCAAACAGGTCGTCCGGCTCACCGCTCTGTTCGCCGACGACGCCAACATGCAGGTCGAGGCCACCTGGGGCATCTGCCAACGCATGATCGCCGCCTACCGCACCGAAGACCGACGCCATGGCCGCGAACTGATGGTCAAGCTGATCGAGTCGTTCAGCCACGGCGTGCGAAGGCGCTGGTCGAGATCATCACCCTGGGCCGGACCCTGAGGAAACGAGCCGACGACGTGCTGGCCCACATCGACCGATCCGGCAAATCCAACGGACCGACCGAGGCCATAAGGGGCCGGCTCGAACACCCCTGCGGCTCGGCCCTCGGCTTCCGCAACCTCACCAACTACATCGCCAGATCCCTACTCGAGACCGGCGGCTTCAGACCCCGATTACACCCGGGTTGTGAAGAGCCAGACTGGAGACGACGAACCGGGCCGAGACAGGGTGGCTACGGGTCGCAACTAGCAGAGCCGAACGCGCTTGATGGTTGGCCCTCCAATAGGTGATCGGGGACGCCACCAGCGATAGTCGGAATATTCAGGCGGCCCGTCTTCCGTTGCAGCCAGTAAGAGAGATCTGTAGACGGGGTTCTACTTCGCCGCAGCACCAAGCGCCCCCTGACTGGCTGAGCTACGCGCGGAAGACTGCGACCAGCCTCCATCTCGCTAAGCCAGTGGATGAGCCGCTGAGCGGCAAGTCGCTCGGCTCGCGAATAGAGCGACTCCGCATCATCCGTCGCTTCGATGTGCGGGCGTGCAACCTCGATAATGTCTCCGGTGTCGAGACCCGAATCAACGAAGTGAATCGTGGATCCAATCGCGTCGAATCGGCGGTCGAGAAGCGCAGTAAAGAAGCAGTGGCAGCCCCGATAATCTGGAAGATGACCACCGTGGATGTTGATGATTGGCACCCCGATGGCGTTTATCGTCCCTTCTGATAGGCGGGTAGTGCACGTGATTATACAGACTTGCGCGGAAGACAACGACACTGCGGAAGCCACTCTCGGGTCATTGACATCCTTCACGACCAAACTCCGTCTCGGCGGAGGCGTTGAAAACCCGTCGTATCGCGGATCGAAGTACCGCTTCCTGTAGCGATTCTTTCCGAACACTGACCGACGGAAGCGGTGGTACTCCGCCGCGAGGCCATCCTTCCATCGCCGCCGCCGCCAGATCGCGCGCCGCTGCTCGACACCCGGCTCGCACACGACTGCCACAACATCGAAGTGCCGCGACAGGAGCCGCTCCAAGTATAGGTTGTGATAGTCGTCACCCCGCAGGAGGGCGACGCGCAGAGATGACGACTCTGTAACGTCCATGCCGGTCACACCTTCCTTTTCTCAGCGCGCTTATGGCCCGCAACTACTCGACGAAGACGATCTTGGTCCTTCTTGGCCCTATGACGCCCGTTCACACGATAGTCACTTTCAAGCACAAAAGTGCCGGAGAATCCCGCCTCGAGCAAGGCTATAACTGAGGCCCATACGCGCGAACTTCCGCTCCCGAGCCGGGCCTCACCGAGGCCGCCATCTCCGTCCTTGACATGGACAAAGGAGCGAATGTGGCAAGCTGCGACATCGATGAGCGCGAGCGGATTCAGTCCTGCAACCACCGGATTCTGAGTGTCAAAGAGGAGCTCGAGACGATCGATCGGGGCTGAGCCGAGTAGGGTCTGAAGCCCCCCAGGGTCCAGTGTATTCTCAGAGGCTATCGTCAAGCCAGGCCCTGCCGAAGTGGCGAGGGCGAGATCCAGTAGGCGGGACATAGCCCGAATGTCGTGAGAATTGCGCAACGCCGCTCTCCCGAATGCGGGCAGGTAGACATAGCCCACCCCAAGGGCCACGGCGTGTTCCACCGCTCGCTCAACCGCGTCCCTGGCCGACTTCCCCCTGAGACCCACTCTCTCCAGCGCTACAACGGACAGGCCAGCGAGGATGATCCCCCGCGAGTCCGCCATTCGGCGCAGGATCGATGCTGAACCGTCATCAAAGTCGTCAGAATCCAGATGCAGGCTCCCAAATCCGTTCTCATGTGCCCACACAAGGCCATCCGCTCCCCGTGCAGGTAAGCACCAGGATGTGACCCCAAGAGTCTGTCGCCCCTCCTGCACTAGCCGAGTCCTGTGAGCAAGTGGTCGCGCACAAATGCGGGAGTGCAAATCTGGTCCAGCCGCTCAAGCACCCTGGGAGCAGTTATAACAGCGGTTGCCGAGAACCCTGTGCACCAGGCCAGAGCGCGGAAGATGACGAACGGGGAGAGTGCATCGACCTCGACTTCTACATCGTCGGCGTTGAGGCCCGCCGCAGCCGCGTAAGCGGACATGAATGCCTTCCTACCCGCCCCCACTAGCGCTGACGTTTGGTCGGACCACATGAGGGTTACTGGTGAGAGAAGGTAGGCCAGGTCCCAAGCGCGCGGACCCGCGCGAGCCCCCTCCCAGTCGAGGAGCACACATCCGCTATCAGTCCGGCGAATATTCGTGTGGATGAGATCAGTGTGCAATAAAACATGGTCGGATGATGTCGAGGTTCCGAGCGTTCTCAGACGCTGCTCGGCTTCGTCGAGCATTTCGATGACCCCCGAAAGTCTGGGGGTCCTTCGTGCTCGATCTGCCCATTGGCGCCCGTCATTCAAGAGGAAATCCGTGGGCGACGTGTCCGGGAGAGCAAAGGATGCGCGGAGCGGTGAGCAGGCGTGCACACGAGCAATCGCGTGCGCGAGCGGCCCCATATCCCTTGTGTAGTCGAATGCGCGCCCTCCCACGAAGGACTCAAGAAGGAACTCACGTTCCGCGTCCGCTATGAGCATTAGTGGCATCGGCGCCACCCTGCTTGGCTCCAACGCCCCCAAAACGGTGAATTCGCGTTCGAGTTGCTCAGTTGGAGACAAGCCCCATTGACTGTCGCGACAGAGCCTCGCAACCACCCTCGCCTCTCTAGTCCTGACCAGCAAGCTTGTGTGATACGTGCCGTGGGCCAGAACTGATACCATCGCCAGATGAGGGTCCGGGATCCAATGCTGAGGCGCTAGGCTCCGAACGCGGTCACGCACTGCAACTACGTCACGGTCCAGAACTGGCCGATCCATGGCTAAGCCCGCTCTCGAATCAAATCGGTTCTAACTTCGCTCAACCGGTCAGCGAATTCCGTGATGCAGCTCTCGTCCGCCAGAAGCGCGTGATGCGGCAAGGTGAAACAGGTCTCCGATAGCAGCGACGAGATGGGCAAGGGGACGTGCTGCGCCTTCAGCAGCCGGATGTGCTCACGCGGGAAACGGTTGTAAAGGCCCGGCCGGTACAGATCATGCGCTGGGATCGGGGCCCCGACGGGTTCAAGGTAGAGTCCGACCCGCTCCGACAGAAGGCACCTCACACGCTCTGCGTCCGCTCCGCCGAATTCGCTTGCCTCGATCTGAATGGGAAGATGCCAAAAGGTGGGTACGTCGACACGGGGATCGTTGCGTCGACGAACCGTTCTTACTCCCGGTATCCCCTCAAGGAGTTCTTCCAACAAAGCTACTCTTTCGATACGTTTGCGATTCTGCCCATCGAGGTGACGCAGGCTCTCGCGGAGAATCGCGGCCTGGAACTCGGTCATGCAGAAGTTATGGCCCTGGCACAGGCTGCTGCCCACCGCTAGGTCCGGGAAGTGTTTGCGTGCGGGTTCGTTTGACCAACTTCGTCCATCGGCGCGAGCCTCTTGCAAGGCCATGAAGTTCCGCTCGGTTCTCGCCACAGCGGCGCCCCCTTCGCCAGCGGTTAGAAGCTTCGAGCTCTGAAAACTGAAGGCGGCGAAGTCGCCGAAGCTTCCGACGCGACTTCCGCGCCAAACGGCCCCATGAGCCTGAGAGCAATCCTCAATGAGAATCAGACCGTGGTCTGCGCAGATCCGCTGAAAGGAATCGATGTCGGCGATCGAACTCGAAAGATGTGTCAAGAGTACAGCAGCGGTCCGCTTGGAAATGAGGGCCTCAGCGACAATCGGGTCCATTCCGTACGACTCCGCGTCAAGATCGACAAACACGGGGACTGCGCCAACCCGGGCCACAGCCGAGGCGCAGGCGACCCACGACAACCCAGGAACAAGCACTTCGTCGCCGTAAGAAACGCCTGCACTCTCAAGGCAAGCCACAATAGCAGAGGATCCGTTTGCCGTGGGGACCGAAAAGTCGGCGCCGAGGAATCGCGCCCACTCGGCGGCGAATTTCCTCTCCTCGCTCTCGGCCCCGCTGCTCATTCCACTAACCGCCCAACGCCCGGATCTCAGGACCCGAAGGCATGCTGCCTCGACCTCGGGACTGCCCAGGGGCCACTGTGGCCAACCTAGCCTCGCTTGCTCCTGAGATGGTTCACGACCATGATCCGTCATCACCCTTCGAACCTCTCCAGGATGGCGGCGGCTTTACGGAGTATGTGATCAGGAATCATATTCCGATGATCGAGAAATGTTGTAGCGCCGATAGCGGTCGGCAATGGCAACCGGAGCTTCCGGCCACGGTGCGCAGCTGCCGAGTCCAGCGCACCGCAGATTCCATTGAAGTCTGATAGTGCCGGATGATAGATCGGCAGACCGAGGTTTCGGAGCAAGGTCAATACGCGATGAAGCTCATGCTTGGACATTGTGTCCATGAGGCTGCTGACCACGGCGAAGTACGCCAGATCTATGGCGACCGCCTCGCCATGCCGGATCTTGTAGTCCGTTGTCGACTCTAGGTGAGGGCTGATCGTATGGCCAGCGTCAACCCTTCTTCGGAGGTCGTGCTCATACGGATTCACGTTAAGTTCGCTAACCATGCCTCGGATCGCTGTATCCACCAACTCGCATGCCAACTCGCACTGGCGCTGAGAGGGGTCGAGCATGATTGACGCTTCTGCTTCGAGTTTGGCGAAGTAGAAGGCGTCCGTCGCTACACCCAGCTTGACCATCTCAGCAAGCCCACAGCGGACGTCTTCGATCGCGAGTGTCTCTAGGAACCTGCTGTCCGTTAGAACCGCTTCAGCGGGGTGGAAGGCGCCGGCAAGGTTCTTGGCTCGTCCGACGTTCACTCCGCACTTGAGTCCGACTGCGGCATCCACCTGCGCAACCAGAGTCGTGCCGACCCTTGTGTGCGCTATGCCTCGTCGATACTGGCTTGCAGTGAAACCCACTACGTCCAGTAGAACGCCGCCACCGATTCCCACGAGAATTCCGTCTCGGCTCAGACCTCGGTTGGAAAGTTGCTCCAGCAATCCCGTAACCGACGCTTGAGTCTTGTTCTGCTCGCCGCCGGGCATGGAAATGAATGCGAGACTGTCGCCAAGACTCTCGGACAGTGACGACTCCAGATTCCGACCAAAATGGCTCCAGACGGTGGGACTGATCACGACGACAGCCGGGCGACCACGAATAGCTTGGCCGAGCTGGTCCTCTCCGTCAACCACGGCCGAGCGGAAGATCGCTGTGGCGCTGACGCGGGAGGTGTGAAGCGTCGCGATTGTCCCACTATCGAGTGGCGGATCAGTCTTGACGCGCGCTACTTCATCTGTCGGCACCGAACTCTGCACCTTCCGATCTGAGCTGGTTGGGCCGTCCACGCCTTTGACTCCCGTAATGCTCGCGGTGCGTGGATTCGCCATGCTCCAATCTATACCAATTGCCGCGGTGTGGCGGGTCTCGCTCGACCACTTGGTTGTCCAGAGCAAGGACGCCTCTGCCCGCCCCTGCTGTCAGTTGTGTTGCTCACCTTAAGCTTGGGAGCCTGCGACCGGGGCGTGCGCGGGGTTCACAGTTCTCCTTGCGCCGCGCGCTGACCAAACAGGATCGAACGAAGTTCAGCCACGCTACGTGCGCTCATCGTTGGGCGGGCGCTTAGAAGTTCCTCCGCCGAGCCGGCACCCCAGGTAACTGCGACACTGTCGATGGACGCGGACTGCGCGGCTACGATGTCGACAACGGCATCTCCCACATAGACGGTGTTCCATCGCTCTACTGAGAGTTCATCGAGCGCCCGGAGTAGCGGTGCGGGATCCGGCTTATGCCTACTAGTGTCCTCTAGCCCAACCAGCGATGAGAAGAACTCGGCTAGGCCGAGGAACTGGATGGCCGCCTCAGCCTGGCGCCGTGGCCGGGAGGTGACGACCGCCTGCTGAGAGCCCGACGCTGCCAGTTCGCGCACGAGTCCCCGAATTCCGCCTATCGGTGACATGGCGGCTGCTCCGAGGTGCTCGACTATCTTGCTGTACCGAGCGAGGACGTCGTCGCTCCGGTCTGGGACAAGGGCTTCAATTCTCCGGCGGGCCGGCTCCCCGATCCGTCTGAGGATCGCGGAATCATCCAATCTAATTCCGAGGAGCTCTTCAGTAGCCACGTGATGCGCACGCACGATGCTCGGAATAGAATCTAGGAGGGTGCCATCCAAGTCCCAAAGTACGACACTCCATCGGGCCCCATTACGCACAACTCACCCCCTTCGCTATTGTGATCCGCTGCCTTCGTTCAGCATCGCGTGACCACGACCGACACCAAGTCGGCACCTTCCTCACCACGCGGAAGTCCCGATAGCGTCGAGAAGTTTCTGCGCTGCCTCGAGAGCCATCGCCGTTCGCGCCGCGACCGTCGAGCTTCCAATGTGCGGGGTTATCACGACGTTCGGAAGTCCCAGCAGCGCGCTCGGAACCGCAGGCTCTGAAGCGAACACATCGAGCCCAGCCCCGGCAAGATGCCCGCTCAGAAGTCCGGCTGCCAGTGCCCGCTCATCGACAACATCACCCCGACTAGTGTTAATCAGGATAGACCCCGGCCTCATGGCGGCGATTTCCGAACTCGCAATCAACTGGCGCGTTTCCGCGGTGAGCGGAACATGAAGGCTCACGATGTCAGATGCGCCAAGGAGATCTTCGAGGGCTGGAACGAACGACTCCTCACCTGTCGGAGTCCGGCAGTGGTGCCTGACCTTCATTCCGAGGGCCTGAGCCAGCGATCCAACACGTCGTCCAGTTCGCCCGTAGCCGACAAGCCCGAGCGCGAGCCCGCCAACTCCGCGCCCCACGACTTGGTCGAAGGACCATCCAGGCCAGGTACCCGACTCAAGTGAGCGGATTGCTGGCAGCACTCCCCGGGCGGTCATCAGCATGAGGGTCAGCGCGAGTTCAGCGGTCGGCTCAGTCGTCGCACCGGGCGCACTAACCAGGGCCACACCGCGCCTTGATAGCGCGCCAAGGTCGGCGCCATCCGTCCCGCTGCCTGCGACTGCGACTGCCCGCACCTGGGGCCCGAACCGGTCGAGGACGCGATCCGTGATGATGTCTGTGGGACCCACAAGTAGACCGACGGGATGGATGACGGTATCCAAGTTGCCGTACGTGACATCGGCGTGAGCGTCGAGGAGTGGAATCCTCCAGGGAACCGTCACCAGGATCTTGAAGTGTCGCGGTCGATTCGGCGCCATGGCTCCTTGTAGACCCTTCTCGCGACGGCAGATGGTGGTGTAGTTGGGACCTTGCCCCAACGAGAAGTGGCGCGATACGCCAGTGACACGGCCGGCGCCACCATTTTCGCAGAGACTGCCAGCATCAACACCGGCGGGATCATGACCCGATCCAAGATGATCACAACGACTTCAGACACCTTCCCGGTCCTCATGCCTTGGCGACCTACTACCCGCGCAGGGGTCTCGGGAACGATAGGAAACCCGGCAATTCTGCGGACAGTTCGAGAACAGTTGCGCCGCTGGTTGTGGATACTGCTACAAACGGTGCGTCTGCGTGCAAACCGAGCCCGAAGCCGTCTAGCGCGATGTCGGCTAGGACTGCGCTGGAACGCAAGTCAGTGACGACTACCCGTCGGTCGAGACCAGTCGTAGCGATTACAAGGTTGCCACTTAGTTCGAACGCCTCGATCCCACGGATTTCTCCATTGTGAAGATGCAGACGCTCCCCTTCGGCCGCATCTGCCCCAAGCCCGAATTCGGGGAGTGCCACGACCTCACCGGTCGAGAGGCCTACGAACACCGAGCGCCCATGCCCAGCGACACTAACGACGCTGGCACCTAGGTCGGTGACAAGGATTGTTCCGAGACCGCGCGGCTCAAGCAGGCGAAGAGTGCCATCTTGCGATCCAACTACGAGGCTCTGATTCAACCATCTTATCGCGGACACGTGGCCGAATTCGCTCACACGGCGCGTTATGGCGCCGGCAAGAAGGTCAGCGTGCCAACGGGTAACTGTGCCGTCGATTCCAGCAGAGAAGAGTCTTCCCTCGGGGCTGAGGGCCAATGACTTCACCCCGTCATGTTGTATTCCAATCAGCTTAGAGCTCCACGCTTCATCTGACTTGGTGATTGCGCGAAGAACGCCATCCGCATGGCCAACGTATACGATCGAGTTCGCCGCGCTCCACAACAGAGCCCGGACCGGAGAATCATGTTCGGCGATCAGGGTGCCCGTCGTGTCAGCCGGCCCATTCCAGGCCCGCAAAGACCCGTCATGCCCACCAGTGACTTGCATGACGTCGCCGTTGTTAGTCGTGATGTCGATGTTGATCCCAGTGACGGGTCCTCGATGGCGCACGCCCCATTCAAGCGTGATCGACTCCCCGTCCGAAAAGCGAGGGATCCAGGATCGAACGGTCCCGTCGCCGCCACCAGTGAGCACGCGGCCGTCGGCGAAGAAGGCCAATGCGTTAACAGCGCCCACGTGGCCGACATGTGGCAACCACTCTGGGTCTAACCCCCGCCGCCTGACCCAAGAAGCGTCTCCCAGGGCGACGAAGATTGCCATGCCTGTGTCGTCAGCAGTCATCTGGATCGCGTTGATCGAGGAGCCTAGCTGGGAGACCTCGACGATGCTGGGATCCGCATCATCTTCATGCGAAAACTCGTACAGGGCCCCTGAACTCGTCCCCACAACGACGCTCGCACCGCTCGGTGTCTCGGCGAGGGCCATCGCATTGCAGACCTGTCCCTCGTCTGGGACGGCAACTCTCCAGCAGATGTCACCGCTTTCCAGGGATACGCAAGCGACCGTCCCGTCCACCATGCAGGCCCAGATGCGGTCACGAGTCAGCAGCACTTCACGGATCTCAGCTGCCATCTCCGTGACCGGAAGAACAACACGCCCGTCCTCCGCGTCAAATGTCACAAGCTTTCCGTCGACGCCCCCCGCAGCGACTACGTCTCCGCGTGTCGTCCCAGCACGAGCTGCGATAGCGCTAAGCGGACCTTCAATCGTAGTGCCGTCGGCCCAGCGAACGGTGCCATCAACGGACACTGAGCGCACAACTTGATTGCTGTGTCCCGTGAAAATGGTGCGGACACCGCCCAGGGTGAGTGTCGCGATCGCCCGCACTTCTGATGCAGCATCGTCTTGCCAGATCAATCGCTCGGGCTCGCCTGCCGAGACACGCCAAACTTGACCGTTGCTCAGCCCTGCAAAGCCGACCGCCTGGGATAGTTCGGGCGCACGCACAATGCAAAGAACATTGGCTGAGGCAGCGAATAAAACTCGATTCGTGGTGACAGGCTGCGACGTCGCCCAAACGGATCGCCACGGGCGTTGGGGAGAACCCGACGCTATCTGGTCGGCGAGCCGCACCAACCCTGATCGCCTTGCTGCCAGTTCCAGCTGACTCAGTGTGTCGCCGCGACCAAGGCGGTGACCAGCTCTGAGGACAAGTTTCGCGCCCTGTGACACCGGCGCGCTTGGGTTCTCGATAACATCTATGAGGGTCTGCGGATCGGCGGCGAGAAGGGCCATCCCGTCATCACAGAGCTCCTCCACTGCGTTACTCTTGAGAGCTTGTAGCGGCAACTCTCTGGCAACAAAGCGATCACCGGGATCCGACCTCAGAAGTGATCGAACTGCCATGTCGCGCAGCGCGCCGAATAGGGCATAGTGTTCGCTCGTCGAGGTGGGAACCCTCGACGAGACGATCCTTCGCAAGAAGGGACTCGCTAAAGTCGCTTCGTCAACGCCATCAGCGTTTCTAATGACGAACGCTTCCTCGCATTCAAGAAGAAGAATGCTAAGGTCGGCGACAGACCATGCCCGGCCGCCCAGGTGGTTCGCCAACTGAACCCACTCATCTCCGACATGCACGGAGCGCGGGTTTACGAGTGTCACCACGCGGGCAAAGTCCAGAAAGCGCGCTCCACCCTGTTTCAGGAGGCGACTTTCGTACGATTGATAACTGCTCAGCTCCGATAGTTGCGGATCGTCGATGGCTGTGATGCCGAGCCTCGCCGCTTCGCCAACAAGTCGCCCTGCGGGTGCCAGCGACTTGGCAAGTTCTGAACCCGGAAACACGTCTGCGAACCATGCGCGCGCGAGCTGACTAGCTACTCGAAGATCGATGAATCTATCATAGGCGCGCGCACTTCGAGGCGGAGCATTCAGAAGGTCTACAACCGCACCAGGCTCACTATTGACGCTTGTAGCGCCGTCGGCAGTTAGATCTCGGACGCGCCCGCCTGGCCATGCCCAGATCCCCCCGTCCTTGCGTTCGGCTGGTGTGTGCTCGCCCATAGCAGCGGCAATCCACTCTGCGACTTCGTCACCACCACCGAGCGGCCCGACCACGAGCGCCAAGGATCGGCCCGAGACGGCGGTCTCGGCAACGGCGCTTCGAAGCTCAGCTAGCGTTTTCACTCTGACTCCGAACAGTTTCGACGAATTTCCGCGCGAGTTGCTCTTGGGGTGTTCTTCCGGCCAAATTCACGGGGGCCACGAATCCGAGGAGACTGAGATCGACGGCGTCTTGCAGCGTCGGACGGGCGCCCAGGATATGCAGCGTTCCCTCGTTCGAGGGCAACCGGCGACTATGGAACCAGACCAGCGTGAGCTGGAAGATCCCGTCGGGAAGGCCACACGTTCTGGCGCGCTTCAAGCCCGTCATGGCCTTATCAACCCAGGAGCGGTCGAAGTAGGATAGTGCCCATCCCCAGTGGCCCGTAGCCGATGACGAGTTCAGGCGAATCGCAGCGTCGAACATCTCAACCGCTTCGTCTCCCTGTCCGATCGCTAACAGGCCGAAGCCCAATGATTCAAGTGCGGCGGCGTCTTGAGTGTTGTCCCGCCAATGGCGGACACGGTCGAATTTTGTGGACAGTTCCCGATCTCTCAGCAACTGCCACAGCCACGAGATTGGAAACTCCGGGTCCAACTGTTCCCAGTAGTCTGTGGAGCCGCTCAGGTCGGCGTTCGCCCATGCCCTGCCGAACGCAGCAAGCGCCTTGGTTTCGGGGAGATCATCGACCGTCAAATCAAATGCCAGGCGCTCGTTGTCAAACGTGCCACCAACGATGTCGAGTCGTTCACGCGGACGCGATTCACCGAACAGACACCCGCGGTGCGCGTTGGCAAGCCCGAGATCGAAGAGCAATTCGTCGAGCGAGGAGCTGTCCGACGTACGCTCTGAGAAGTTCTCAAGGACTGGAAGGCAAGCGTCCAGGCGTCCCGTTCGCGCCATGGCCGCGGTAACCAGCACGGGGAAGTTGTACCCCTCATACTTGTCCTCGTCCTGTTGCAGGAGGGTCGAGACCGCTGCGTCGGCCTCGTGCCGACCAAGGAGGGCTATCGCCTGAAGTTCAGGTCCGAGACCCCACCTGGGAAACTCGTCCCTGAAGTCTGCAATAAGCGCCTCGAGCTTCGTTGGAGCGCCTCCCGACGCCAGCATGTTGCTCAAACTCTTGAGACGACCCAATTCGCTTTTCTTGAATTCTGACTGCGCCAGTCGGCGTTCTTCTTGCGCGTGGTATTCACCGTAAAGACCGGTTCCAAGCGCGCCGACCATCAAGCCAATAATGAGCAGCGGAGCGTCAGTTGGGTGCTCGACGTCCTGAACAAAGATGAGACGGAGGGCGTCGAGGCCAACTGCGACGACTATTCCGATCAGGAGCGTGTTGAGCAATCGAGCCGCACGAACGATGTTGTCTGGCACGGCGGTCGCTTGGCGAACCATCTCGGAGACACGCGATGGTGAAAGACGCCGGCCCGCGTTCAGTGACTCTGAAAGGCTTGCCGAATTCCTACGGGTCTGGTCGATCTGATTCTCAGATCGTCGGGCTTCGCGGTCCCCGAGAAGAGTGATACTGATGACTATGGCGGCGAGGATGAACCCCATCGTGTCGATATGCTTTTCCATCGGCTAACTCAGCGCAAGGGCGGCGGTCGCGTCGAGTCCCGACTTCCACTTTACGCTGCACCCGAACGATGGCAGTTGGTCGTCGCGGTAGGTCGTGCCCGCGAGCACGGCGTCGAGCGCGTGACGCAGTGGCGTACCGGTGGGGGGGGCACCGTGACCAGGCCGAGTCTCGTCGTACTCTCCGTGGTAGACGAGGCGGCCACCTTTGGCCATGTCCATGTAGAGGAAGAACTCAGGGGTGCACGAGGCCTCGAAAGCTCTCGCGAGAGTCTGGTCAGCGTCCAAGACGTACGGGAACGTGAACCCGGCACGCTGGGACTGCTGGCGCATGCTGTCCGCGTCGTCCGTGGGATACGCGATCGGGTCGTTCGGCGACACAGCCATGGCAAAGAGCCCTCGTGACTGGTAGGCCGCGATGGTGGAGCTCAGATGGTCCTCGATGTGGCGCACATACGGGGAATGATTGCAGATGAACATGACGAGCAGAGGGCGTCCGTCGGCCGATCGCGGCGTCAACTCACCGTCATCCAGCGACTTCGTACGGAACCACGGCACGCGAGAACCCAACGGCACGTTGCGAGCGAAGATGGGCATGAACCCAGTCTACGAGGTGTCGCCGTCTCGTGGCGCTTTCGGGATCACCGTTCTCGCCTGTTGGACAGCCTCAAGTTGGTTGCGCCGACGGGACCGATGGAACCCAAACTCCGCTTCGCTGTGATGACCGCGTGTTGTCGGGTGCGGTGGTAGGCGCGATCTGGGACCATCGCTCCCCAAGCGAAAATGATCGAGGAACCAGGTGGCCGGGAACGGCCCGTGCCTTGTCTGGTCGAACGGGAGGAGTCGAGTCTTGGCGTTTGGCATCCTCGGCGTCCTCCTTGCCATGCTCGCTGCGGGGAAGCTCGCATCTCGTGTGGGACTGCTGGGAATCAGGGGCGTGCAAACCCTCAACCTCCTCTTGCTCTACGTATGCTTGCCTGCTTCGGTGCTTCGCAACGTTCCGGGCATGCGGTACTCGGTTGACCTCACATGGATCGTGCTTCTGCCGTGGTTACTCATGGGGGGCAACCTCGTGGTGGTCACTCTGCTTGGTCGTGCTTTGAAGTTAGACCGGCAAGTGCGGGCGGTGTTGACGCTCTGTGTGCCGCTTGGCAACACGTCATTTCTCGGGTATCCCCTAGTTACAGCGTTCTTCGGCTCAAGCGCACTCCCATGCGCAATCGTCTACGACCAATTCGGTACGTTCCTCATCCTCTCTACCGCCGGGGTGGTGATCCTGGCTCGGGCCTCGGGCGAAGCGACTCCTCGAGCACGAGAGGTAGTGCTTCGGATTCTAAGATTCCCCCCGTTGATTGCTCTCGCTGTCGCACTGACGGTGATGCCAACGGACATGCCGGGTGTCATCGACGATTCGCTTCGGATTCTCTCTGAAACCTTGCTCCCACTGGCCGCACTCTCTATTGGAACCCAGCTTGACTTCAGACTGCCTCTCGAGTCGCGACCTGCGCTCTTGTTGGGTTTGGCCATAAAGCTAGCAATCATGCCAGCGATCGCCATGTTCTTCTCAGCACGGGCTAGCTTGGATCCCGTACAGACGCACGTGGTCGTGGTTGAAAGCGCTATGCCACCGATGGTGACGGCTGCAGCTCTTGCGGTGTCCCATCGTCTGGCCCCTAGCTTTGCTGCAGGGCTCGTCGGTTACGGGACGCTCCTGAGCCTGGTCACGCTTCCCATGTGGGTGCTCGTGGTACGAACGTAGAGGCGGACGTTGAGACGGCCCCGCATGTGGAGACCTTCACACCCTCGCGCAGTATTGGTGAACATCGAGGATTCCGTCCAATGACCTCCCGCTGTCCCGTTTGAGTAAACGTCGGCGTATACCGAGTGATTCTACGGCCATCCTGGGGTGCACGAGCCTTCGATGAGCTCGGGGCGCTCAGGCGCCTCCCGGAGGCGATTCGTCGACAACAGTGCTCCCGGAGAGATAGACTCTGACGACAACTCGTTCCAGCGCGAAGGGTCTTAGCAGTGGACAACCCAGTGGACAGAGAGCGTATCGCTGCGGCTCAGCTTCCCGTCGGCTCCCTTGGGAAGAATTCCGCCGGCCAGTCGAAGCGTTACTGCGACTTATGCGGAACTTGGCTGGCGTACCGCACAGAAGGCCCGTTGGGAGCCTTCGCAACCTACAGTTATTGCCCAGATGCGAGTTGTGTAGCCACGGGCAAGATCGTGGAGAAAGTTCATGTCTCGTGACCCGCTGACACACCCAAGAGGTCCCTCTCAGCGCTAAAGCCAACGGGCCAGACTCAGTATGAGCCAGGGACCGACTGGCGCCGAAAAGCGGTCTCGGTGGTGCTCGATCCATTCATGGATGCTGACCACTCTGCAATAAACGAAAGGCCGTTCCCCGATCGGGACCCAGTTCCGCTTCAAGCCCCTGGCGTTTAATCCCCTCGGGGCGTCCATCCGATCGTCCTCTGACCCGGGATCCAGCCAACCGGTGCGTCCGTCCAAACGTCTCGGCGGACCGGACCACGGGAGCCTCGGAACCGCAGCCCGCTCGGAACTGAGGCGGGCTACCGCATGAACGAACCCAGCCGTCAAGCCAGCGACGAGTTACGCACCTTCCCTGCGCCATTTGTCCGCCAAGCCTAGCCGCGCAAGCGCGCTCATGGCCTGCGACAGGGACTCCGCCGAGGGCGAGTCCGAAATCGTGACTGCGTCTGGCTGATCACTGGCAATCCCGGAGAGGAAAAGCTCGAGCTTCCACCCACCCTGGTGGTTTCCCAAAGAGTCGGTATGCAACATCGGCGAGACGATGTCGATCATGGAACCGGTGTTAAGGCGGACGCTGTAGCGTAGGGCAACATGGCTGGCGCTGTCGCGCTGAACGGACTCGACGAACGGCGACTCACCGATCATCGCAACGACTTCACCCGACAGGACATCACTGTCAAACCTCGATCCACCTGGGGCATCGCCAAGTCGGTCGTCAGACTCCCCCACGGTCAAGCCTCCTCACCAGCATGTGGATGCCGCTATGAGTGGGACGAGCGATGTCAGCCAGCCTATCCGAACTTGCGCGGATGGGAAGGGTCGGAGAAGCGCCGAGTGGACGACTTCAAGGAGCACCTCACGCAGACTGCCTCGCTCATTGACCGGCACCCAGCCTCCGACCTCACCTCCCCCACAGCGCTGCAGTCGGCGGGTTTGCGTTCAACGAGGATGGGGTGAGGCCCCCACGACACGCGGCGACGTGAGCTTCAGCGGACTTGACTCCCACGCAATCGAGGGGGGCCCTGGCCGCGCACCCCGGCTTCAGTCCTAGCAAGCGATCGGTCACCCGCCGCTGGCCAGCGCGGACGGTCCCGCTTCGGCAGCAGGCTTCTCTGGCGACCCGTGCTGAATACCGCCGCCGTTGCCCTCTTGGCCAGCCTGCTTGAGAGCACAGTGGAGCAGGTCTCTCCGACGCATGGGCCTTCTGAAGCCGAAGGGCCGTGTGTGGAGTCGGCGGCGCTTTGAGGCCCAGGATTCCCGAACGAGGGACCGGTAATCACGGGTGTCCTAACCTCAACCTTGCGCAGCCGATGGGTGGCGGGACTGCAGGATCGAGCGAGCGTCGTCCTGTTCGGCCTAGCCCGGCGTCGAGACGAGACTGCTCGCCGGGCGGACCTCCAACGCCGAATGGCGTCGCTGGCCCGCACGTGGACGGAACGGGCAGGAATCGGCATCGAACAATTGGCCGTGGGTGTCAACCCAGACGGTCCTCTTGAACATGTTCTTCTCGGGTTGCGCCTGGGAACGTGCCAGCTCGAGGTTCCCTGCCGGGTCGTCGACGTTGACGCCTCCATCTCGGTGACCTACGACGCCGCCCGAGGGAGAGACCTGCGTGTAGTTGTTCGGCCACGCGTACCGTTCAAGAGCAGCGCTGGCCCGAGTCCGCCGGCCTCATGCCCGACGTGCGCCACATCGAGGCGGATACCAACCCGCCCTGTTCTCATCGACGGCGTGTTCTTCAACCACAGGGGCGACGACGACATCGACTCCTCCTTAACTGGAACAGCGGAACTCGTCGAGATCGGCGATGCGTCCGTGTCATCGATGCACTGGGTTGCGCATCTGATGGGCCCGTTCGCGGTCAGTGACCACTGGAAGGGCAGCTTGTCCGGTGTTGAGGTGTCGCTGGCCACGCACCCAGTGCCGAACCGTTGGTCGGGGGTCAGCGCTTGGGTGCGACGCCCTGCTCTCAGCTCCTTCCGTGCCCCGGCTGAATGGGCGACATGGCGCAGGGCGGATCTCCCGCCCGACGTCGCTCGGCCGCTTCGCGTCAGGCTCGCGTTCCGAGGCCGACGTCGGCGCGGGACGCGGAATTGCTTCTCCTCGTCAGGTGGCCTCCCAGGCCTCGGCAAGCGACGCTAACTTCGTGTCGAAGTACCCGAGCCTCAAGGCCTCCGCCGCTTGGAGACGTGCTCAGCCACCACCGCGGGGCAGGGCCAGCACGCTGCCAGTTGTTGCTTGCTTGTGCGGCAGTGCATTCCGCGAATAGGTCGCGGCTCAGTCGCGGCCCGTGTCGTAGCCGCGACCGTGGCTCCACCCCACGACCTTGCCCTCGCGCTCGCACCTAACTCCTGAACGCAGCTCGGAAGATGCGCTGCCCGACTCAGGAGTCAGAATGTCCATCCCCATCCAGATGAGCCTGGTCGGCTTCGTCGCGTCAGCGCCGGAGCTCCACTTCACCAAGCAGGGCGCCGAGTGCTGCCGGCTTCGCGTCGGCGTCGAGCAGTGGCGCAAGGAGGTCGACGGGAGCTTCACAAAGCTCGACTCGACCTTCCACGACATGGTCGCGTTCGAAAGCACCGCGCGCGAGACCTACGCCCGGTTCCGCAAGGGCGACTCGTTCGTCGCGAGCGGCTACATCCACGAGTACGAGGTCGAGAGCCGCGAAGGCGCGGGCGTGATCAAGGAGGAGTTCGTCGCCAGGAAGATCGGCCACAACGTCAACAAGACCGACTACCTCGTGCAGCGCGGCCGCCATACGATACCGGAGCGCTCGCTGACGCCGGTGCCCGAGCCGCCGCCCATCGCGATCTGAACCGCTGTCGACGATGGGCATGTACGACGGGCCCGATGACGACTCCCGCGGAGTGACCGATCTGCTCGAGCGTCCGCCGGAGTCGCTGAACTGGAACCTCCTCGGCGCCGACGACGCTGACCGCGAGTGGCACGACCTGGATGCCTGGGTGACCTGGCTGAAGGTCACCTTCGGGCTTCCACCGTCGATCGTTCCGCCGTACTGGCACCGCCATGACGAGCTCGTCTGGGAGCTCTCCGCCCTGCACACCCACTGGCTCGGCTGCTACCACGAGACAGCGAGTCCGTCGGCTCCGATCGCGTGGATGCGTGACTTCGCGGACGCCCGCAATCGGCTGCACGATTGGGTCGCGATCTGTGGCACCCGCCTCGACCGAGACCGCCCGACCCGCCAGACGGTCTGGCCCGGCGAGAAGGGCGTGGAACTCGCCGGCGAGATCTCCATCGCTGATCGCCGGCACGACTTCGAGGAGGTCGTCCGCGCCGACGTACTCAGGCGGAAAGGCGCCGAAGCGGTTGCCAGGCGCTCCGTGCTCGGCTGAGCCAGATCCGCCCCATGAGCACCGCCGCGCACCTGGATTCCACAGGCTTCGCAACCACCAGCGACGCGACTCGACGGACTGGCGACGGTGGCACTCCACCCAGGAAAGGAGTTGATCGTGCTTCTCCCCCACGCACAGACCTTGGCGCAAGTGCGCTCCTACCTCGGTGCACTCGCCGATCAGGCATCGACCAGCGACGCTTCGTCGGCATATGAGCACGTCCTCATCGAGCTCGATCGCATCCACGGGGACGAATGCCCATCGGCCGACACCGAAGGGCTGACTGAAGACCGCGCCATTCTGCTGGCCGCCGCCACGTCAGCGCTGGAAGAGCTCGAGCAGTACGGCGTCGACTCGCTCACGGTCGAACTCGTCATCGCCATGCTCGACGACGCATACGCATTGGACGGCACCTGATGTACGGGGAGACCGGCGCGGCGATGCGTTCAGAGTTCGCGGCACTTCTCCGGCAGCACCGAGTTCAGCAACGGCTGGGTGGGACCACGCCCGAGGCTCGCGAGGAGCTCGGCGGGTTGATCCGGGCCTACCGCCAGAGCGTGCTCGTTTGGCTGGGCCTGGCGATGCGCGCCGCCAGCCCGGTCGCGTTCTCCAACATGCCGCCCGCACAGCCGAATCCGTTCCGGTCAGTCGGCTCAAGCGGCTCGCATCTGACCGCGGCCAGCGAGCTGGCCCGCGCGATCGGCCTCGCCAGGCAGCAGTCGACCGCCAGTCCCGCGTCAATGGCTTCGCTGGCCACGCCGAGCACCAACCCGATGGTGGACCACTGGCGTCTCGCCGCCCGTTCAGCGGCTCTGGCGGAACACGACACCAGCGAGCGCGTGTTCGCGCAGATGACGACACCCCAGGCCCAGGCTCTCGTCGGCGACGTCGCCGCGCTGACCCAGGCATTGGTCGTCCTCGACCGGCGATACATGAACACACCCGGTTGGGAACCGCTCGCCCAGAGTGCTCGTCTCGGCTGGGCTTCGCTGGCCGCAGCGCTGGACGTGAATCTGGGCCAACCGGACTACGCCGTCGATCACCACGGCTGGCGACCGAAGACGAAGGTCATCACCGGCCCAGTGCGTCCCGGGATCCTCGGCGTACTTCAGGCGCAGCACAACCTCGTGGTCCGGATGAAGTCCGTGCCCAACGCGACCAACCTTCGACTGGTCGTCGATTCCCAACGCCTCGTCTCAGCGCACCTCGCACCGTACGCCGCCCGCATCGACGAGCGTCTCGCCGAGCGATGGACCGAACGCGCCGAGACTTACTCCGCCCTACAGAGGGAGCTCCGTGAGATCGGCGGCCTACTCGGAAAGGGCGGACTGGCCGTGGCCGAAGGCGCCAGTGCCGTCGCGCGACTGAAAGCCCTGCGCAAGGACGCGATCGTCGAGCCACGTGTCCTCTCAGGGTTCCAGTTGCTGTTCAACCGCCTCGACGAACGCATTGCCGACGTCATCGAGGACGGGGTAGAGCGTGGCGCCTTCTTCAAGCGCGTGACACTCCCCCGCCTTGTGGGCGGGGGCGGGCAACTGGTCCGGCCGGTCCGTGAACGCTTCGTCCCGATCTCGTCAGCGACTGATCTCCCAGTCGTGAACACCGTCCGCGAGCGACTGCGCCCCAAGGATGAACTGCCCATGGCCACCCCGGGACCGACGCGAGTCGACCTGCACTCAGCGCTTATCCACCGTCCGACCAAAGGAGGGGCTGTCGATGTCCCGAACATCTAGCCTCCCCACCACCGGCTCGCGTCGGCGGGGCCGGTGCACCTAGGCAGCAATGCCGAACAAAAAAGGAGGGCAAATGTCCACCGACATGAGCACGTCAGCCACCATCGTCTCGATGGTCCGAGATCCGTTCCTGAACACTGAGGACGCCTGCGGCTATCTCGGCGTGCCGAAGGCGACCCTGCTGACGTGGCGTGTTCGCCGTCCCGGTTACGGCCCGCGCGCCGTCAAGGCGGGTGGTCGGCTCAAGTACCGCCTTTCCGAGCTCGACCGGTGGCTGGAGGCCCACGAGGAGTCCTTCACCGAGGAGCAGGTGGAGGCCGCCCAGGCCATCGAGGAGAAGCCCGCCTCGCCCTCGCGCACGGTCGTCCGAACCCGTACCCGAGCAACGACCACACGGAGCGGGATGTGGCCAGGCAGAGACTGATCGTCGGCACCTACGGCGAGATCAGCTGCAAACAGCTCGCGAGCGGGTCGTGGAAGGCCCGCGCCCGCTACTGCGACATCGACGGTGTTGTGCGCGAGTACCGCAAGAGCGGTGAGACCAAGACCAAGGCGAAGAGCAATCTCAAGGCGTTCTTCGTCGAGCACACCGGCACCTTCGGCGATGGCGCTCTCGCCCCCGACGACAACGTGCAGCGCCTGCTCGACCTCTGGTTCGAGAAGCTGGAGCAGGCCCAAGGCGGCCCCAGCAAAGAGACGTTGGGGTACTACCGCTCCCACGTCCGCTGGGTCCTGGACAGCGACAAGACCGAGCACCCCCTCGGCGCCTACCAACTACGTCACGTCCGGCCAGTGATCATCCAGGCCGCGCTGGACAGCTCCGGTGTCTCAGCCGACATGCGCAAGCGGATCCGCAGTGTCCTGGTACGTGCCTTCGACCTGGCGATCTTCCACGAGGCCATCAACGGCAATCCGGCCACGGCTGTCCCTTCGGTTCCGGTACCGCGGCAGAAGAAGAAGCCGATCCCCGTCCAGGATCTTGACGCCGTGCGTGCAGCCATCCGCGAGTGGGCGAACGCGGAGAAACGCAACGGACCGAAGAGCGTCGACCTGCCCGACATCGTCGAGATGCTTGTCGCCACCGGCATGCGAATCGGCGAGTTGCTCGCCCTCCGATGGTCCGACATCGAGCTGACCGCCCCGCCTGAGCGACGCGCCCACGTGGACTGGTTTCCATGGTTGATGGTCAACGGCCAGATCACCTCGAAGGGCAAGCGGGTCGACTACGGCAAGACGGACGCCGCGATCCGGCCCATCGCGCTCCCGGACTGGGCAGCGGCACTGCTGCGCCGGCGCAAGGTTGCCCAGACGCCCAATGACCTCGACGCGGTCTTTGTCACCCGCAACGGCACCTGGCACTATCCGACCAACGTCCAGGGCCGACTTCGCCACATCCGCACGCTCGACGGCTATGCGGGGCTGTCTGCCCTCCAGGACATCACGCCGCACTCTTTCCGCCGGACGGTGGCGACCGAGATCGACGAGGTCTACGACGCCGAGGCGGCCAAGAATCAGCTCGGGCACACGTCCACGACGGTGACTGAGCGGCACTACATCAATCGCAAACTCGTGGTGCCGGACTACCGGGCGGCCACCGAGCGCCTTGCTCCAGGCTCCGGGTCGGACCACAGCACCGGGGCCGACAACTAGGCCGGACACCGGCGCGGACCTGCTGCCCGGAGAAGGCCGCGTTGAGCGCCTGCCGGGATCACGACCGATCCCCGAGCCCATCGACGTACTCCGCGCCCGCCTGGGGCGATTCTGTGGGCCCTCACGGCCGCGCTACGAACTGTGCGCGGCTTCCCCAAGCGCAGAATCGGTTGCTCCGCGCGCAAAGTGCGCCCAAAGTGCGCCCTAAGGCGAATTCTTGGACGTCAGCACGCGCATGGCGAATCGCATCACCGCAGGTCAGAGCCGGTTTTCTCCAGCAGTGCCACGCATTCGACGTGGTGGGTCATCGGGAAGAGATCGAAGGCCCGCAGGGCGGAGAGGCGGTAGCCGCCCTCGGCGAACAGCGCCACGTCCC
>Ga0209023_10002296_pt1 | contig 24169 bp, 37 predicted proteins | sample LakOneMetagenome_FD_187468 | JGI IMG/M metagenome (GOLD analysis project Ga0209023, IMG submission 187468) | Freshwater and sediment microbial communities from Lake Erie, Canada (SPAdes) (version 2) | ecosystem: Environmental > Aquatic > Freshwater > Lentic | place: Lake Erie, Canada... | reverse complement strand
GATGGCAAAGGCGAAGTTTGAACGGAATAAACCGCATGTGAACGTTGGGACGATTGGTCACGTTGACCATGGCAAGACGACGTTGACGGCGGCGATCACGAAGTATTTCGGGGAATTCAAGGCCTACGACCAGATTGACGCGGCGCCGGAAGAGCGTGCGCGGGGGATCACGATCTCGACGGCGCATGTGGAATATGAAACGGCGAACCGTCACTATGCGCATGTGGATTGCCCCGGTCACGCGGACTATGTGAAGAACATGATCACGGGTGCTGCGCAGATGGACGGCGCGATCCTGGTGGTGAACGCGGCCGACGGCCCGATGCCGCAGACGCGCGAGCACATCCTGCTGGGCCGCCAGGTGGGCATTCCCTACATGGTTGTGTATCTCAACAAGATCGACCAGGTGGATGACGCCGAACTGATCGAGCTGGTCGAGATGGAGATCCGCGAGCTTCTGTCGAAGTACGACTATCCGGGCGACGACATTCCGATCGTCAAGGGGTCGGCGCTGGCGGCGATGAACGGCACCGACAAGGAGATCGGCGAGGATTCGATCCGGGCGCTGATGGAGGCGGTTGATACCTACATCCCGACGCCGGCGCGTCCGGTCGACCAGCCGTTCCTGATGCCGATCGAGGACGTGTTCTCGATCTCGGGCCGCGGCACGGTTGTGACGGGGCGTGTCGAGCGCGGCGTGATCAACGTCGGCGAGGAAGTCGAGATCGTCGGCATCCGGGCGACGCAGAAGTCGGTCTGCACCGGGGTCGAGATGTTCCGCAAGCTTCTCGATCGCGGCGAGGCGGGCGACAATATCGGCGCCCTGCTGCGCGGGATCGACCGTGAAGGCGTCGAGCGTGGCCAGGTGCTGTGCAAGCCCGGTTCGGTCAAGCCGCACACCCAGTTCGAGGCCGAGGCCTATATCCTGACCAAGGAAGAGGGCGGCCGCCACACACCGTTCTTCGCCAACTACCGCCCGCAGTTCTACTTCCGCACCACGGACGTGACCGGCACGGTGAAGCTGCCGGAAGGCACGGAAATGGTGATGCCCGGCGACAACCTGAAGTTCGAGGTCGAACTGATCGCGCCGATCGCCATGGAAGAAAAACTGCGCTTCGCCATCCGTGAAGGCGGCCGCACCGTCGGCGCCGGCGTCGTGTCGAAGATCCTGAAGTAAGACGACGGGTTCGATGCAGGCGGGAAATGAGTTCCCGTCTGCCTCTCAATCTTTGAAGCCTGCGAGAGGCAAGACAATGAGTAGTCAAAACATTCGCATCCGGCTCAAGGCCTTCGATTACCGTGTGCTGGATGCCAGCACGCTGGAGATCGTGAACACGGCCAAGCGCACGGGTGCCCAGGTGCGCGGCCCGATTCCGCTGCCGAACAAGATCGAGAAATTCACGGTTCTGCGCGGTCCGCACATCGACAAGAAGTCGCGCGACCAGTGGGAAATCCGCACGCACAAGCGCCTTCTTGATATCGTCGATCCGACGCCGCAGACCGTGGACGCGCTGATGAAGCTCGACCTGGCCGCCGGCGTCGATGTCGAAATCAAGCTGAACTGAGGGGGCATCAGACATGTTGCGCTCCGGCGTTATCGCAAAGAAGCTGGGCATGACCCGGCTGTTTCTGGAAAACGGAACCCAGGTTCCGGTGACCGTTCTGCTGCTTGACAACCTTCAGGTTGTGGCGCAGCGCACGGCCGAGCGTGACGGCTATACCGCCGTTCAGCTTGGCGCGGGCGTGGCCAAGGCCAAGCGGACCACGGCGGCCATGCGCGGCCATTTCGCCAAGGCGAACGTGGCCCCCAAGCGCAAGATCGCGGAATTCCGGGTTAGCCCGGAAAACCTGATCGAGGTCGGTGCCGAAATCTCGGCCGCCCACTATGCCGAAGGGCAGTTCGTCGACATCGCCGGAACCTCGCTCGGCAAGGGTTTTGCCGGTGCGATGAAGCGGCACAACTTTGGTGGTCTGCGCGCGTCGCACGGTGTCTCGGTTTCGCACCGTTCGCACGGATCGACCGGCCAGTGCCAGGATCCGGGCAAGGTGTTCAAGGGCAAGAAGATGGCTGGCCATCTTGGCGCCGTCCGGGTGACCACCCAGAATATCCAGGTCGTCCGTACCGACGCCGACCGTGGCCTGATCATGGTCAAGGGCTCGGTTCCGGGCAACAAGGGCGGTTGGGTCACGATCAAGGACGCGGTGAAAAAGCCGCTGCCGAAAGATCTGCCGATGCCTGCCGCGCTGAAATCTGCGGCCTCGGCTGTTCCGGCTGAAACTGCGCCGGCCGAAGGGGGTGAAGCATGAAACTCGATGTGATCAAGCTTGACGGCGGCAAGGCCGGCTCGATCGACCTCGATGAGGAGCTCTTCGGTCTCGAACCGCGCGCCGACATCCTGCACCGGGTCGTCCGCTGGCAGCGTGCCAAGTCGCAAGCCGGCACGCACAGCGCCAAGACCCGCACCACGGTCAGCTACTCGACCAAGAAGATCTATCGCCAGAAGGGCACCGGCGGCGCACGTCATGGTGACAAGAAGGCGCCGATCTTCCGTCACGGCGGCAAGTACAAGGTTCCGACCCCGCGCAGCCATGCCCATGACCTGCCGAAGAAATTCCGCGCCCTTGGCCTGAGGCATGCTTTGTCGGCCAAGGCGATTTCGGGCAATCTGGTGATCCTGGACACGGCCGTGATGGCCGAGGCCAAGACCGCGCTTCTGGCGAAAGCCGCCAAAGAGCTGGGTTGGAAGCGTGTTCTGGTGATCGACGGCGCCGATGTGAACGAAAACTTCGCCAAAGCCGCGCGCAACATCGAAGGTCTCGATGTGCTGCCGACGATGGGGGCCAATGTCTATGACATCCTCAAGCGTGACACCCTGGTGATCACGAAGGCCGGTGTCGAAGCTCTGGAGGCGCGTCTGAAATGAGCGTGAAAGCTGAACATTACGACGTGATCCGCACGCCGGTCATCACCGAAAAGGCCACCATGGCGTCCGAACATGGCGCGGTGGTGTTCCGCGTGGCGATCTCGGCCACCAAGCCGCAGATCAAGGAAGCGGTCGAGGCGGTCTTTGGCGTGAAGGTCAAAGCGGTCAACACCACCATCACCAAGGGCAAGGCCAAGAAATTTCGTGGCCGCCCCGGTGAGCGCAGCGATGTGAAAAAAGCCTATGTCACCCTCGAAGAGGGGAACACTATCGACGTCTCTTCGGGGCTTTGATAGAAGGCGGCGAATCTCGCGGCCCCGGGTTCCCTGGGGCCGTCTGATTTTTTGAAGGCGAGGACCTCCGGGGCCTCATGCAACCGGGGACCTACGGGGCCCCTTAACCAACGGACCCTCTGGTCCAAAGCAAACGGAAGACAGAAAGCATGGCACTCAAGTCGTATAAGCCGACGACGCCGGGCCAGCGTGGGCTGGTTCTGATCGACCGTTCGGAGCTGTGGAAAGGCCGCCCCGTCAAGTCCCTCACCGAGGGTCTTATCAAGACGGGTGGCCGGAACAATACCGGACGCGTGACCTCGTGGCACAAGGGCGGTGGGGCGAAGCGCCTTTACCGCATCGTGGATTTCAAGCGGCGCAAATTCGATGTGGCGGCAATTGTCGAGCGGATCGAATACGATCCGAACCGCACCGCCTTTATCGCGCTGATCAAGTACGAAGACGGCGAGCAGACCTACATCCTGGCGCCGCAGCGCCTGGCCGTGGGCGATTCCGTGATCGCCGGCGCCAAGACCGACGTGAAGCCCGGCAACGCAATGCCGTTTTCCGGCATGCCGATCGGCACGATCGTTCACAACGTCGAACTGAAGCCCGGCAAGGGCGGCCAGTTGGCACGCGCCGCCGGCACCTACGCCCAGTTCGTCGGCCGTGACGGCGGTTATGCCCAGATCCGGCTTTCGTCGGGTGAACTGCGCATGGTGCGTCAGGAATGTCTGGCGACGGTTGGCGCGGTGTCGAACCCCGACAATTCGAACCAGAACTTCGGTAAAGCCGGCCGCATGCGCCACAAGGGCATCCGCCCGACGGTGCGCGGCGTTGCGATGAACCCGATCGACCACCCGCACGGCGGTGGTGAAGGCCGCACCTCGGGTGGCCGTCATCCGGTGACCCCGTGGGGCAAAGGCACCAAGGGCAACAAGACCCGCTCGAACAAGGCGACCGATAAATACATCGTTCGCTCGCGCCACGCGAAGAAAGGGCGATAATCCATGGCACGTTCTATCTGGAAGGGCCCCTTCGTCGACGCCTATCTGCTGAAGAAAGCGGAAAAGGCCAAAGGCTCGGGCAAAAATGAAGTCATCAAGATCTGGTCGCGCCGCTCGACGATCCTGCCGCAATTCGTCGGCCTGACCTTCGGCGTCTACAATGGCCAAAAGCACATCCCGGTGAATGTCACCGAGGAAATGATCGGCCAGAAGTTCGGTGAATATTCGCCGACGCGGACCTATTACGGCCATGCCGCCGACAAGAAAGCGAAGAGGAAATAAGCCATGAGCAAGGAAAAAAATCCGCGCCGCGTGGCAGAGACCGAGGCCTTCGCGAAGGCCAAGATGCTCAAGACCTCGCCGCAAAAGCTGAACCTCGTTGCCGCGCTGATCCGGGGCAAGAAGGTGGACAAGGCCCTGGCCGATCTGACCTTCTCGAAAAAGCGGATCTCGATCGACGTGAAGAAATGCCTGCAATCGGCAATCGCCAACGCGGAAAACAACCACGGGCTGGATGTTGACGCGCTTGTGGTGGCCGAGGCGTATGTCGGCAAGAACATCACGCTCAAGCGCGGTCGTCCGCGGGCGCGTGGCCGGTTCGGCAAGATCATGAAACCGTTCAGTGAGCTGACGATCAAAGTGCGTCAAGTCGAGGAGCAAGCGTAATGGGTCAGAAGGTCAATCCGATCGGCATGCGCCTGCAGGTCAACCGCACCTGGGACAGCCGCTGGTTCGCGGAATCGAAGGATTACGGCAACCTGCTTCTTGAAGACCTCAAGATGCGCGAATTCATCCATGAATATGCCAAGCAGGCTGGCGTTTCGAAGGTTATCATCGAGCGCCCGCACAAGAAATGCCGCGTGACGGTTCACACCGCGCGTCCGGGGGTCATTATCGGCAAGAAGGGCGCCGATATCGAAACCCTGCGCAAGAAGCTGGCGAACTTCACCAAGTCGGAACTGCATCTCAACATCGTCGAGGTCCGCAAGCCCGAACTGGACGCCATGCTGGTTGCGGAATCGATTGCGCAACAGCTCGAGCGCCGGGTTTCTTTCCGCCGCGCGATGAAGCGCGCCGTGCAGAATGCGATGCGCATGGGTGCGCTTGGCATCCGGGTCAACGTCGGTGGCCGCCTTGGCGGCGCTGAAATCGCCCGGGTGGAATGGTATCGCGAAGGCCGCGTGCCGCTGCATACGCTGCGCGCCGATATCGACTATGCTCTGGCGGAAGCGACCACGCCCTACGGGATCATCGGCTGCAAGGTCTGGATCTTCAAGGGTGAGATCCTGGAGCACGATCCGCAGGCCCATGACCGCCGTGCCGCCGAAGCCCAGGACGGCCCCGCGCCGCGCGGGCCGCGCCGCGACGCCCGGTAAGGAGTAGAGAAGATGCTGCAACCGAAACGGACAAAGTTCCGCAAACAGTTCAAGGGCCGGATCAGCGGCGAGGCGAAGGGCGGCTCGGAGCTGAACTTCGGCGGCTTCGCGCTGAAGGCAACCGAACCCGAGCGCGTCACCGCGCGGCAGATCGAGGCGGCCCGCCGCGCGATCACCCGCCACATGAAGCGCCAGGGCCGCGTCTGGATCCGGATTTTCCCGGATGTTCCGGTCTCGGCCAAGCCGGTCGAAGTGCGTATGGGTAAGGGCAAGGGCTCGGTCGACTACTGGGCGGCCAAGGTCAAGCCCGGCCGGATCATGTTCGAGATCGACGGCGTGTCGGAAGTCATCGCCCGCGAGGCGCTTCGCCTTGGTGCGATGAAGCTTCCGGTCACCACCCGCGTCGTCGTCCGCGAAGACTGGTAAGGTTGGCGGGGCAATGCCCGCGACCCGTGACATCAGGGCCCTGCCGGCAACGGCGGGGCCTTTTCTATTCCCCCTGAAGGAGCGCGCCCATGGCCGAGATATCATCGCTGTTCGTCACCCGCCTTTACCGCGCCGAACTGAACGAACTCGGCAAGCGACAGGTAGATTATGCCGAACTTCACGCCTCGTGCCTGGCGATCGCCGAGGATGACGAGGCCGGGCAGAAATGGTGCGAAAAGAATGGCTATCCGGGCTATACGTCCTATGCGTCGCTGAATGACCTGCCTTGGCGGTTCCCGATCTTCGCCGATCTGGAAAAGGCGCTCGACAAGCATGTGGCGGCCTTCGTCAAGGATCTGGGGTTCGACCTTCAGGGGCGCAAGCTGAAATGCGGGTCGTTCTGGATCAACATTCTGGCCGAGGGCGGCATGCACGCCAGCCACATCCACCCCCATTCGGTGATTTCCGGCACCACTTACGTGGCGATGCCGAAAGGGACGAGCGCGCTGAAACTGGAAGACCCGCGCCTGCCGATGATGATGCACGCCCCCTTGCGGACGAAGAAAGCCCCGCAGGAACTGCAAAGCTTCGTCTATGTACAGCCCGCCGTGGGCGAGGTTCTGCTGTGGGAAAGCTGGCTGCGCCACGAAGTGCCGATGAACCTGTCCGAGGCAGAGCGGATTTCGGTGAGTTTCAATTACGAGTGGGCGTGACCTACCGGTTGCCCCTTGCCACCCAACTCCGCCTCCCCTATACGGACGCATCCAGCGATTCCGGGCGACCGGATTCGGGGGTTTATCATTGTCTCCACCGGATCAAGGGTGACCCGTAAGGGCCCTCCGGTGATGTGAGAAGGAAGAAGCGCATGAAAGCGCAGGAACTGAAGTCGAAGACGCCGGACCAGCTTCGTGACGAACTGGTGGCGCTCAAGAAGGAAGCGTTCAACCTGCGCTTCCGTCAGGCCTCTGGCCAGCTTGAAAACACCGCCCGCATGCGCGCCGTCCGCCGTGACGTTGCCCGCATCAAGACGGTTCTGACCCAAAAAGCCGCTGACGCGGCGGCGAACTGAGGAAGCAAAGATGCCCAAACGTATCCTGCAAGGTGTCGTGACCTCGGACAAGAACGAGCAGACCATCACGGTTCTGGTCGAGCGCCGCTTCAAGCACCCGCTGCTGCAAAAGACCGTCCGCAAGTCCAAGAAGTACCGGGCCCACGACGCGGACAACAAGTTCAAGGTCGGCGATACCGTTCGTATCGAAGAATGCGCGCCGATTTCGAAAACCAAGCGCTGGACGGTGGTCACTGAAGCTTCGGCTTAAGGTCCATCCGACAGTTTGAACGAAACCCTGGGGAATGATCCCCAAAGGTCGGGAGAAACCAAATGATCCAGATGCAGACCAATCTGGATGTTGCTGACAACTCCGGCGCGCGCCGGGTTCAGTGCATCAAGGTTCTGGGTGGTTCCCATCGCCGCTACGCCAGCGTCGGCGACATCATCGTGGTGTCGGTGAAGGAAGCCATCCCGCGGGGCCGCGTGAAGAAGGGCGATGTGCGCAAAGCCGTCGTCGTGCGCACCGCAAAGGAAGTTCGCCGTGAAGACGGCACCTCGATCCGTTTTGACCGCAACGCCGCCGTCATCCTGAACAACCAGGGCGAGCCGGTCGGAACGCGTATCTTCGGGCCGGTGGTGCGGGAACTGCGCGCGAAGAATTTCATGAAGATCATCTCGCTGGCTCCGGAGGTGCTCTGATGGCTGCGAAACTAAAAAAAGGCGACAAGGTCGTCGTCCTTGCCGGCAAGGACAAGGGTCGTCAGGGCGAAATCGCGTCGGTCAATCCGTCGGCCAACAAGGCCGTGGTTGACGGGGTGAATGTCGCGATCCGCCACACCCGCCAGACCCAGACCAATCAGGGCGGCCGTCAGCCGAAGGCGATGCCGATCGACCTGTCGAACCTGGCGCTGCTGGACAAGAACGGCAAAGCGACCCGCGTCGGCTTCCGCATGGAAGGCGACAAGAAGGTTCGTTTCGCCAAGACCACCGGGGAGGTTCTCTGATGCTTGACGTGAGCACATACACCCCGCGCCTGAAGGCGATCTACAAGACCACGATCCGCGCCGCCCTGAAGGAGGAATTCTCCTACAAGAACGAGATGCAGATCCCGCGGCTTGACAAGATCGTGCTGAACATGGGCGTCGGCGAGGCGGTGAAAGACACCAAGAAGGTGAAAAACGCTCAGGAAGAACTGACGGCGATTGCCGGCCAGAAGGCCCTTATCACCAAGGCCAAGAAGTCGATCGCCGGCTTCCGCGTTCGTGAAGAGATGCCCCTGGGCGTCAAGGTAACGCTGCGCGGCGACCGGATGTACGAATTCCTGGATCGCCTGATCACCGTGGCTCTGCCCCGCGTTCGCGACTTTCGCGGCGTCAAGGGCACGTCGTTCGACGGCCGCGGCAATTATGCCATGGGCCTGAAAGAGCAAATCGTGTTCCCCGAGGTCGATTTCGACAAAGTCGACGAAGTGCTCGGCATGGACATCATCATCTGCACCACCGCGCGCACTGACGCGGAAGCGAAGGCGCTGTTGAAGCAATTCAACATGCCCTTCAACAGCTGATCGCGGAGGAACGAGGAATATGGCTAAGAAATCCATGGTGAACCGCGAAGTGAAGCGCGCCAAGCTGGTCAAACAGCATGCGGCCAAGCGCGCGGCCCTGAAGGCGGTGATCGAAGATCAGGCGCGCCCGATGGAAGAGCGCTTCACGGCAACTCTGAAACTGGCGCAACTGCCCCGCAATTCGTCGGCAACGCGGCTTCACAACCGCTGCCAGCTTACCGGGCGTCCGCACGCCTATTATCGCAAGCTGAAACTCTCGCGCATCATGCTGCGTGATCTCGCCTCGTTCGGCCAGATCCCCGGCATGGTCAAGTCGAGCTGGTAAGGAGGTCAGATCATGATGATGAACGATCCTCTTGGCGATATGCTCACGCGTATCCGCAACGCGCAGTTGCGCGGAAAATCGACGGTCCGCACCCCGGCGTCCAAGCTGCGCGCCTGGGTTCTGGATGTGCTGAAGGACGAAGGCTACATCCGTGGCTATGAAAATATTGCGGCCGCCAACGGCATGCCGGAACTGGAAATCAGCCTGAAATATTTCGAAGGTACGCCGGTGATCCGTGAGATCAAGCGCGTCTCGAAGCCGGGCCGGCGCGTCTATGCTTCCGTCAAGGACATTCCGAACGTCCGCAACGGTCTCGGTGTTTCCATCGTCTCCACGCCCAAGGGCGTGATGTCGGATGCAGCCGCACGCACTGCCAATGTTGGCGGTGAAGTGCTCTGCACCGTGTTCTGAGGAGGGGTAGATGTCTCGCATTGGGAAAAAACCGGTCGAGCTGCCCTCGGGGGTTTCGGCCTCTGTCTCGGGTCAGACCGTGGAAGTGAAGGGCCCCAAGGGCACGCTTTCGTTCACCGCCACCGACGACGTTACCCTGACGCTTGCCGAAGGCAAGGTTTCGGTCGCGCCGCGCGGCACCTCCAAGCGCGCCCGGCAGCAATGGGGCATGTCTCGCTCGATGGTCGCCAATCTGGTGCAGGGCGTTTCCGGCGGCTTCAAGAAAGAGCTTGAGATCAGCGGCGTCGGTTATCGTGCCGCGATCCAGGGCAATGTCTTGAAACTGTCGCTTGGCTACAGCCACGAGGTGAATTTCGATGTGCCGAAGGGGGTGACGATCACCACTCCGAAGCAGACCGAAATCGTCATCGAAGGCATCGACGCCCAGCTTGTCGGCCAGGTCGCGGCGGATATCCGCGAATGGCGTGGTCCCGAGCCCTACAAGGGCAAGGGGATCAAGTACAAGGGCGAGTTCATCTTCCGCAAGGAAGGCAAGAAGAAGTAAGGACGAAACAGATGGCAAACAGCAAACGGGATCTGTTCCTCAAGCGCCGCCTGCGCGTCCGGAACAAACTGCGGAAGATGGCCGACGGGCGCGCGCGCCTCTCGGTTCACCGCTCGAACAAGAACATCAGCGTGCAGCTGATCGACGACGTCAAGGGCGTGACCCTGGCTGCCGCATCCTCGCTCGAAAAGGATCTGGGTGTGGTTGGCAAGAACAACGTCGAAGCGGCGGCGATGGTCGGCAAGGCAATTGCCGAGCGCGCCAAGAAGGCCGGGGTCGAAGAATGCTATTTCGATCGTGGCGGCTTCCTCTTTCACGGCAAGATCAAGGCTTTGGCCGAGGCTGCCCGTGAAGGCGGCCTGAAGTTCTGAGGAGAGACGAGATGGCAGAAAGAGAAAATCGCCGGGAAGGCCGTGGCCGCGAAGATCGTCGCGAACGCGAAGAAACCCCGGAATTCGCCGATCGTCTCGTGGCGATCAACCGCGTCAGCAAGACCGTGAAGGGCGGCAAACGCTTCGGCTTTGCCGCACTTGTGGTGGTGGGCGACCAGCGCGGCCGCGTCGGCTTTGGCAAGGGCAAGGCCAAGGAAGTGCCGGAAGCGATCCGCAAGGCGACCGAACAGGCGAAACGTTCGCTGGTTCGCGTGCCGCTGCGCGACGGCCGCACCCTGCACCACGATATCGAAGGCCGTCATGGCGCCGGCAAGGTGGTGATGCGCACTGCCGTTCCGGGCACCGGCATCATCGCCGGCGGCCCGATGCGCGCCGTGTTCGAGATGCTGGGTGTTGCGGATGTCGTTGCCAAGTCGATGGGCAGCGCCAACCCCTACAACATGATCCGCGCCACGATGGACGGATTGATCCGCGAGGCGAGCCCCCGTCAGGTTGCTCAGCGCCGCGGCAAGAAGGTTGGCGACATCCTGAAAAAGCCCGAAGCTGAACCGGTGGAGGCATAATCATGGCCAAGAAGACCATCGTCGTGAAGCAATATGCGTCGGCCGCACGCCGCCCCGACATCCAGCGCCGCACCCTGATCGGGCTCGGCCTGAACAAGATCGACCGGACGCGCGAACTGGAAGACACGCCGGCCGTCCGCGGGATGGTGGCGAAGATCCCGCATCTGGTGAAGATCATCGAAGAGCGCGGCTGAGCCGGTTCTCGGGCTGAACATCAAGCGCCCCGGCCCGCAAAGGCCGGGGCGCTTCACTTTTCTGGCCATCTATGCGCTACTGGTCGGGCAGGCCAAGCGGAGACACCAATGCCCGAGCGAACCAGTGCGCTATTCGAGATGGGGATTCGCAACCCGGACCAGATCACGAGCTACAGCCATGTGCATCCAACCGATCACATCGACCAGCTTCGGATCGTTTACGCACGCCCGGCCGGGTCGCTGCTGCCCCGCGTGCGAACCTATGACTTTCCGCGCACGTCAGTGCCGAACACCGGCGCGCATGTGCAGGGCAACGCGCTGATCCATTACGAAATCGCGCCGATCCTCGAGCAGGCGCTGGAAGAGCTGAGTTCGCTGCTCACCCAGCGCAAACGGAATGTCGCCGTAAAGGAAACCCTGCTGCGCGAAATCGCCGACCTGCGGACAGAGATGGAAACGCGGATCGCCCATCTGATGAAGCTGGCCAATTCGCTGCCGGGGGAATGAGCGGCGGACCCCGGGTGCCAAGCGCCTGTGCGTAGGTGATTGCGTTGGTGGACCCGAGGCGCTATAGGCCTGCGACGGACCCTAGGGGTCCGACTCGAGGAAACCAAGAAACGCCGTGGCCGCTCTTTCGCTCGTGGGTGCGTCCGGCAAGGAGAGAGCGACATGAAACTGCATGAACTGCACGACAATCCCGGTGCGGCCAAGAAATCCAAGCGCGTGGCCCGTGGCCCCGGTTCGGGCAAGGGCAAGACCGCCGGCCGTGGTATCAAGGGTCAGAAATCGCGTTCGGGCGTGGCTGTTGGCGGCTACGAGGGCGGCCAGATGCCGCTCTACCGGCGCCTGCCGAAGCGCGGCTTTAACAAGCCCAACCAGAAACACTATGCCGTGGTCAACCTCGGGCTGATCCAGAAGTTCGTCGATGCCGGCAAGCTCGACGCCAAGGCCGAGATCACCGAAGACGCGATCGTCGCGGCGGGCGTCACCTCGCGCAAGCTTGACGGCATTCGCGTGCTGGCCAAGGGCGAGATCAAGGCCAAGGTCAAGCTGGTGGTGTCGGGTGCGTCGGCGGCTGCCGTCGCGGCGGTGGAAAAGGCCGGCGGATCACTGACAATCACGAAGGTGTCTGCCGCCGAATAAGCCGTTGCGGGCGGCGCAAACGCCCCTTACATAGGCTTCAGGTTTTCCAAGCGCTGCCGACCGGGGACCGGTTCGGCGGCGCTGTCATGAAAGAGACTGCAATGGCATCTGCTGCAGAACAAATGGCGGCCAATCTGAGTTGGGGGGCCTTGGGCAAGGCCACCGACCTGCGCCAACGGATCATCTTCACCCTCGGTCTTTTGATCGTCTACCGGCTGGGCACCTATATCCCGGTGCCGGGGATCGATGCCACGGCGCTCGCCAAGTTCATGGACAAGGCTAGCTCGGGTATCGGGGGCATGCTTCAGATGTTCACGGGCGGGGCGCTGAACCGCATGGGCGTCTTTGCCCTTGGGATCATGCCCTATATCTCGGCATCGATCATCGTGCAGCTGATGACGGCCATGGTGCCGGCGCTCGAGCAACTCAAGAAAGAGGGCGAGCAGGGCCGCAAGAAGATCAACCAATATACCCGCTATGGCACCGTGGCACTGGCGGCATTCCAGGCCTGGGGTCTGGCTGTCAGCATGGAGCATGGCAACCTGGCCCACGACCCAGGCCTGACGTTCAAGCTTGCCTGTGTGGTGACCCTGGTGGGCGGCACCATGTTCCTGATGTGGATCGGCGAACAGATCACGGCGCGCGGAATCGGCAACGGAACCTCGCTCATCATCTTCGTCGGCATCATTGCCGGCATCCCGCGTGCGCTCGCCCAGTTCCTCAGCCAGGGGCGCGAGGGCGCGGTGTCGCCCTTGGTCATCATCGGCGTGGCGCTGATGGTGGTGGTGGTGATCGCCTTCGTGGTGTTCATGGAGCGTGCGCTGCGCAAGATCCATATCCAGTATCCGCGGCGCCAGGTGGGGATGAAGGTCTATGACGGCTCTTCGTCGCACCTGCCGATCAAGGTCAACCCGGCGGGTGTGATTCCGGCGATCTTCGCCTCATCCCTTCTGCTCTTGCCGAACACGATCTCAACCTTCGCCGGGGGCAAGACCGGACCGGTCCTGTCGACGATCCTGGCGAACTTCGGCCCGGGCCAGCCCCTGCACATCATCTTTTTTGCCGCGATGATCGTGTTCTTCTCCTATTTCTACACGGCCAATGTGGCATTCAAGTCGGATGACGTTGCTGACAACCTCAAGAATCAAGGCGGCTTCATTCCGGGTATTCGGCCCGGCAGGAAGACCGAAGATTATCTCGACTACGTCGTCGCCAGGGTTCTGGTGGTCGGTTCGGCCTATCTGGCTGCGGTCTGCCTTTTGCCGGAAATCCTGCGGAGCCAGTTCGCGATTCCGTTCTATTTCGGCGGAACCTCGGTTCTCATCGTGGTGTCGGTGACGATGGACACGATCAGCCAGATACAGTCGCATCTGCTGGCCCACCAGTATGAGGGCCTGATCGAGAAATCGCAGTTGCGCGGCAAGAAGCGCAGCGGCGCCAGGAAAGCCCCAGCCCTTAGGTGAGGAGACCGCATGTTCAATCTGATACTGCTTGGGCCGCCGGGCGCGGGTAAGGGAACGCAGGCGCGCAAGCTTGTCGACGAACGTGCCATGGTGCAGTTGTCGACGGGTGACATGCTGCGCGAGGCGCGCACCAGCGGCACCGAAATGGGTCGCAAGGTGGCCGAGGTCATGGACCGGGGCGATCTGGTGACGGACGAGATCGTGATCGACCTGATCGAGGAGAAGATGAAGGGCAGCCAGGGCGCCGGCTTCATCTTCGACGGCTTTCCCCGGACGCTGGCCCAAGCCGACGCGCTTGGCGCGATGCTGAAGCGCAGCGGGCAGGAATTGAACGCGGTCGTGGAAATGCGGGTGGATGACGACGCGCTCGTGCGTCGCATCTCGGGCCGCTATACGTGCGGCAACTGCGGTGAGGTCTATCACGACGAAACGCGACCGACGCGTAAGCCGGGCGTTTGCGATGTCTGCGGTTCGACCGATATGAAGCGCCGCGCCGATGACAATGCCGAAAGCCTGAAGATACGGTTGATGGAATATTACAAGAAAACCTCGCCGCTGATCGGCTATTACTATGCCCTGGGCGATCTTTTCACGATCGACGGGCTGGCCGATATCGACGTGGTGGCGAAATCCTTGGCCAATGTGCTGGATCAGTCCACCTCGTCTTGACGGCAGTGTGGAAACCCACTAACTCACGGCGTCTCGCAAGAGAATCGATTCATCTTTGCCTCGAAAGCGGGCGGAAGAGCGGATTGTCGAGCTGAGGTCCGAAGCTGCAAGGCTTCCGGGCCTCGTGTTGTGAAAAAAGGTTCTGGAATGACGGAACCGCAACGAAAGGAAGATACGCGTGGCACGTATTGCTGGCGTCAATATCCCGACGGGGAAACGCGTCCCCATCGCCCTTCAGTATATCCATGGCATCGGTCCGATGAATGCCGACAAGATCTGCGAAGCGATCAAGATCGACCGTTCGCGCCGGGTCAATGAGCTTTCGGACGCCGAAGTTCTGGCGATCCGCGAGTTCATCGATGCGAATTTCACCGTCGAGGGCGACCTGCGCCGTGAAGTGACGATGAACATCAAGCGCCTGATGGACCTTGGCTGTTATCGTGGCTTGCGCCACCGCAAGGGCCTGCCGGTCCGCGGCCAGCGCACCCATACGAACGCCCGCACCCGCAAGGGCCCGGCAAAAGCCATTGCCGGCAAGAAGAAATAAGGGGGGCTTGAGATATGGCACGTGATACCAAAGCGACCCGCATGAAGCGCAAGGAACGCAAGAACATCGCCGCTGGCGTGGCGCATGTGAATTCGTCCTTCAACAATACCAAGATCCTGATTTCGGACGTGCAGGGCAATGCGATTGCCTGGTCGTCGTCGGGCACCATGGGCTTCAAGGGCTCGCGCAAGTCGACGCCCTATGCCGCCCAGATGGCTGCCGAGGATGCCGGCCGCAAGGCGCAGGAACATGGTCTGAAGACGCTCGAAGTCGAAGTGCAGGGGCCGGGTTCGGGCCGCGAAAGCGCGCTGCGCGCCCTGGCCGCTGTGGGCTTCAACATCACCTCGATCCGCGACGTTACGCCGATGGCCCACAATGGCTGCCGACCGCCGAAGCGCCGTCGCGTTTGACGATTTGAACATCAGCCGGGCCGCGCCTTTTGCGCGGTCCGGATTAATTTGTTGGTCCCTCGGGAGTCTCTCGCCTCTGGACATGGGCGAAAGACAAGAATGGAGGCGGAACGCATGATCCACAAGAATTGGGAAAATCTGATCAAGCCGGCGCAGCTTGACGTGAAGCCGGGCAACGACCCGCAGCGTCAGGCGACCCTGGTCGCCGAGCCGCTGGAGCGGGGCTTTGGCCTGACGCTTGGCAACGCGCTGCGCCGCGTGCTGATGTCGTCGCTGCAAGGCGCGGCGATCACCAGCGTGCAGATCGACAACGTGCTGCACGAGTTTTCGTCGGTAGCCGGCGTGCGTGAAGACGTGACCGACATCGTGCTGAACCTCAAGGGCGTCAGCCTGAAGATGGATGTGGAAGGGCCGAAGCGGCTGTCGATCTCGGCCAAGGGCCCGGGCGTCGTAACCGCCGGCGACATTTCGGAATCGAACGGCATCGAGGTCTTGAACAAGAAGCATGTCATCTGCCATCTGGATGACGGCGCCGATCTGTTCATGGAACTGACGGTCGACAACGGCAAGGGTTATGTCGCGGCCGACAAGAACCGCCCGGAAGACGCACCCATCGGCCTGATCCCGATCGACGCGATCTTTTCGCCGGTCAAGAAGGTCAGCTACGAGGTACAGCCGACCCGCGAGGGCCAGGTGCTCGACTATGACAAGCTGACGATGAAGATCGAAACCGATGGCTCGCTGACGCCGGACGATGCGGTGGCCTATGCCGCGCGCATCCTGCAAGACCAGCTTGGCATCTTCGTCAACTTCGACGAGCCGGAATCGGCACTGAAGGCCGACGCTGAGGACGGGCTGGAATTCAACCCGCTGCTCTTGAAGAAGGTGGACGAGCTGGAACTCTCCGTCCGTTCGGCCAACTGCCTGAAGAACGACAATATCGTCTATATCGGCGATCTGATCCAGAAAACCGAAGCCGAGATGCTGCGCACCCCGAACTTCGGCCGCAAGTCGCTGAACGAGATCAAGGAAGTTCTTTCGGGCATGGGCCTGCATCTTGGTATGGATGTCGAGGACTGGCCGCCGGAAAACATCGAAGATCTGGCCAAGCGTTTCGAGGACCAGTTCTGACGAAATTGCGGGCGCGCGGCCCAGCGCGCCCCGAAATGCCCGGACCTGCCGGGGAAGATACGGGCATGTGCCCCAAGGTGAGCGGTGTCAGCGCAAAGGCCCGCCGGACAAAGCAAAACGAACGTCTAGGAGACTGACATGAACCATGGTGCTGGCTACCGCCGCCTGAACCGGACCCACGAACACCGCAAGGCGCTGTTCGCGAACATGGCCGGTTCGCTGATCGAACACGAACAGATCAAAACCACCTTGCCCAAGGCCAAGGAACTGCGGCCGATCGTCGAAAAGCTGATCACGCTGGCCAAGCGCGGCGATCTGCATGCCCGCCGTCAGGCCGACGCCCAACTCAAGCAGGACAAGCACACGGCGCGCCTGTTCGAAATTCTCGGGCCGCGCTACAAGGACCGCCAGGGTGGATATGTACGCGTCCTCAAGGCCGGCTTCCGGTATGGCGACATGGCGCCGATGGCGATCATCGAACTTGTCGACCGGGATATGTCGGCCAAGGGTGCCGGCGACAAGGCCCGCACCGCCGCCGAGGAAAGCGCGGAAAGCTGATCGGCTGCTCCGCCCGACACACGAAAAGCCCGCCAAATGGCGGGCCTATTCGTTTGCAGCAGCGATAGCCCACCGCGAATCAACTGCCCAGGCCGCAGCGTATCTCAGCGCCGGCGAACCGTTGCAACCCTGGATTGAGCGCTTTCCCTAGCGGCAAGTCGGTCCACAAGCGCGGAAAGTTGCGCATCCGCCACAGATGCCCCCCCGATAAGCTCCCAAATGTCGCACCGATCACGGTCCGGAAGCTGCAATATCCTTGAAAAAAGGTCCACGTTGGTCGTAACCAATTGCTAAGCCCATGACAAAATGTAAGTTGGGCTCAATTTACAGTTGAACGCTCCAAAGGCAACCTGTCCAAAAAGATATGTCCGTAAATACTGGTCTCGATCTAGAACTCCGCAAACTCGCGCTTATCGCGCCGGCAGGATATTTTGTCGGTTTGCACATTCGTTTCACCTCGCCGTTGCTGACCTTTCAGACCTATGATCAGGCTTGGATGGATCACTACACCAACAACGGCTACGTCTTGCGCGATCCGATGACCGCGTGGGGCTTCAGCACAACCGGTCATATCCGGTGGAGTGACAGCCGCCTGATGGATCCGTTCGGGCTTTTCAAGGAGGCGGCGTCCTATGGGCTGCGCTTCGGAGTGACCGTGTCCTGCGGTCCGATCAGTTCGCGCACAATTGCAAGTTTCGCCCGCTCGGACCGCGAATTCATCGACAGCGAGATTGAAACCATCGCCAGCACCGTTGTGCGCCTTCACGACATCACCGAGCCACCCGAGAGCCTTTCGCATTCCCAGATCGAGGCTCTGAATTGCGTTGCGAAAGGGATGCGTCACGCCAAGGCGGCGGCGACTCTCGGCATCTCCGAAAGCGCCTTCAAGGCCCGCCTGAATTCGGCGCGGCAGAAGTTGCTGGCGCGGACGACCGCAGAAGCCTTGCAACGAGCCAAGGAGTACAAACTACTGTGACCTCAATGCTGCATCAGCCCAAGGCGGAGTTGGCCCGCAATGCGCCGGTCTGGGGCGACCAGATGCTCACGACCACGCTGTCGTTCGAGAATCTCCATGCCTATGGAGATTTGTTCGCAAACCTGTTCCGTGCCCGCAAGGCCACCTTCATCAGCCTGAAGCAATGGCGGCTGCCGGAAGCGATGGGCATGGAATACGATCAGTACGATACACCGGCAAGCCGGTGGGTTGTCGTCCATGACGAATTCAACAACATCATGGCCGGCAACCGCCTGACCCCGACAACGGCCCGATGCGGCCTTTATACCTACATGATACGCGACGCTCAGCGGGGCCTTCTGGATGAGCTTCCGACCGATCTGCTCTACGAAGAAGCGCCGGTCTCCGACAGTATCTGGGAAAGCTCGCGCCTTTTTGTCTCTCACGATGTGCCGGCAAGCACACGCCGCAAGGTTCACGCCGTTCTTATCGCCGAAATCGGCCGATCCTCGCGCAGTCTCGGTGCCGCCACCTGCCTGACACTTCTCGCAGCGAACTGGCCGCGCTGGGCCCCCCGGGTCAATGTCGACATGACCGCCATGGGTCCGGTCAAGACCATATCCGGCGAAGATAACCAGGTCGTCTCGATGGACTTTTCTGCTCAATTCCACTGATCCATTGGCAGCGGTTCCGGCGCGAACATGCTTTCTGGCTGGCCGGTTTGCAGCTAGAACGCTCTGATGAGCGACCTGTTTGACGATAGCACCCAAAGCCGACCCGGCCCGCAACGGCCGCTGGCGGATCGCATCCGCCCGGCCCGGCTTGCCGATGTCATCGGCCAAGACAGGATACTCGGCCCCGACGGCCCGCTCGGTGCGATGATCGCCGCCCACAGCCTGTCGTCACTCATCCTCTGGGGGCCACCCGGTGTCGGCAAGACCACCATCGCGCGGCTGCTGGCCGACGCGACCGACCGCGCCTTCGTCCAGATCAGCGCGATCTTCACCGGCGTGCAGGATCTCAGGAAAGTCTTCGAAACCGCCCGCATGCGCCTGTCGCAGGGGCGGGGAACCCTGCTGTTCGTCGATGAAATCCACCGCTTCAACAAGGCACAGCAAGACGGCTTCCTGCCGCATATGGAGGATGGAACCATCCTTCTCGTCGGCGCCACTACCGAAAACCCCTCGTTCGAACTGAACGCCGCCCTCATGTCGCGCGCCCAGGTCATCGTGCTCGAACGGCTGTCTCTCGCTGATCTCGAACGCCTGGCGCAGCGCGCAGAGCAGGACATGGGCCGCGCCCTGCCGGTGACCGCCACCGCGCGCGAGGCGCTTCTCGAAATGGCCGACGGCGACGGCCGTGCCCTTCTGAACCTGATTGAGCAGATCGCAGCCTGGAAGGAAGATCGCCCGCTCGATCCTGCGGCGCTGGCCCGACGGTTGATGCGCCGCGCGGCGAAATACGACAAATCTGGCGACGAACATTACAACCTCATCTCGGCGCTGCACAAATCGGTTCGTGGGTCCGATCCCGATGCCGCCCTCTATTGGCTCGCCCGCATGCTGGAAGGAGGCGAGGATCCGCGCTTTCTCGCCCGCCGCATCACCCGGATGTCGATCGAGGACATCGGCCTGGCCGACCCTCAGGCCCAAACCCTCTGCCTGCACGCCTGGGAGGTTTACGAGCGTCTCGGCAGCCCCGAAGGCGAACTGGCGCTGGAGCAGGCCGTCACCTACCTCGCCCTTGCGCCGAAATCGAATGCTACCTACAGCGCCTACAAGGCTGCCCGGGCCGAAGCGCGCCGCACCGGTTCCGAACCGCCCCCCAAACATATCCTCAACGCCCCGACCCGAATGATGAAGGATCAGGGCTACGGCGCGGGCTACACCTACGACCACGACGCGGAAGACGGGTTTTCCGGGCAAAACTACTTTCCCGAAACCATGCGCCGCCCGGTCCTCTATCAGCCGGTCGAACGCGGCTATGAACGCGAGCTGAAAAAGCGCCTCGACTATTTCGCCAAGCTGCGGGACAAGCGCCATTCCTGACCCGTTCATTGTGGCCGAAATATCCTCGGGGGGTGCGCGGCCCCGGCGGGCCGCGCTTCGGGGGGCAGACAGCCCCCCGCCCCGGTTGACTTTCGCGCCCCAAGGCGAGAGGAAGACCCACATGATCCAGACCCTTCCCCTCGTGGCCCTCGGTGGCGCCCTCGGCGCTTCGGCCCGCTATATCGTCAATATGGCTGCCCTGCGGCTGGTCGGGCCAGGTTTTCCCTGGTCGACGCTTGCCGTCAATGTCCTGGGCTCGCTTTTGATGGGGGCCTTGGCCGTCGCTCTTGCCCAAAGGGACTTGGTCCGTTTCGCGCCATTGTTGATGACCGGCATTCTTGGCGGCTTCACTACCTTCTCGGCCTTCTCGCTCGACACGATCACCCTGTGGCAACGCGGTGAGATTGTCGCGGCCACCACCTATGTCGCGGGCTCCGTCGGCTTGTCGCTGATCGCGCTTCTGGCAGGCATGGCGATCGCGAGAGGGTTTTCGGCATGAGCACCGTGACGCTCCAGACCGTGGGTACCGACGAAGGTGAAAGCCGCCTCGACCGCTGGCTCAAGAAGCGGTTCCCCGACATCACGCAGGGACAGGTCGAAAAATTGTGCCGCACCGGCCAGATCCGCGTCGACGGGGCGCGGGTCAAGGCCAGCAGCCGGGTTGCGCCCGGCATGCAGGTGCGTGTGCCGCCCCTGCCCAAGGCCGAGCCGGACATCGCGTCGCGCCCCCGGCCGATGGCCGGGATCACCGATGCCGATGCACAGATGATCCTGGCTGCAGTCCTGTGGAAGGACGAGCATATCATCGCGCTCAACAAACCCCCCGGGCTGCCGTCGCAGGGCGGGTCGGGGCAAAGCAACCGGCATGTCGACGGTCTGAGCGGCGCCCTGACCTTCGGTTTCAAGGATCGGCCGAAGCTTGTTCACCGGCTCGACAAGGATACGTCGGGGGTTCTCTTGCTTGCCCGCACCGACCGGATCGCGCGGGCATTGTCGGAATCCTTTCGAGCCCGAACCACGCGCAAGATCTACTGGGCGGCCGTTGCCGGCCTGCCCAACCCGCGCATGGGCACCATCCGCTTCGGTCTCGTCAAGGCGCCGGGGCGCGGGCGCGGCGGCGAGGGCGAAAAGATGATCGCCATTCACCCCGCCAAGATCGAGCAGACCGAGGGCGCCAAGCGGGCCACGACAGACTATGCCGTGCTCGACAATCTCGGCACCCGCGCCGCCTGGGTGGCGCTGGTGCCGGTGACGGGGCGTACCCATCAGCTGCGCGCCCACATGGCCGAGATTGGCCACCCGATCATCGGCGATGGAAAATACGGCGGTTCCGGGCAAGAGAATCTGGGCGATGGTTGGGGGGCGCAACTTGGCGGCGAGATCAGCCGCAAGCTGCATCTGCACGCCCGCACCATCAGCTTCGATCATCCGATCACCAAGAAACGCATCACGCTGACCGCACCCTTGCCCGACCATATGAAACGCACCTGGAAAACCGTCGGCTGGACCGAGGGCGATGCGCCGGTCGATCCGTTCGCGGATGACGCATGACGGCACGCAAGCTGGTCATCTTCGATGTCGATGGCACACTGATCGACAGTCAGGATCATATTCTGGCGGCGATGGCCCATGCGTTCGCGGCTGCCGGCCTTGGTCTGCCCCGTCGTGACGCGGTGCTGTCCATCGTCGGGCTTTCCCTGCCCGAGGCCTTTGCGGCGCTGGTGCCCGACATATCCGATGACCTGCGCGCGCGTCTAGTCGCCGACTACAAGGCCAGCTTCGGGCCGCTGCGCGCCCGTGTCGCCAGCGGCCTTTACGCCGGCGCGCGCGATGCGCTCGACCATCTGCGTGGCCGCGACGACATGCTCATGGGTATCGCGACCGGAAAGTCGCGCCGGGGTCTTGACCATGTGCTGGGGGCGGCTGGCCTGCAAGGCTATTTCGTTACCTGTCAGGTGGCCGACGATCACCCGTCAAAGCCGCATCCGGCGATGCTTCTGGCCGCGCTTGCCGAAACCGGGATAGCCGCCGACATGGCGGTGATGATCGGCGATACGAGCTTCGATGTTGAAATGGGCCGGGCCGCAGGAATGGCGACGATCGGTGTCGGCTGGGGCTATCATCCGGTCCCGCGGTTGCGTGCGGCCGGGGCCGGGCAGGTGATCGGCAGCTACGCTGCGTTGATCCCCGCGCTGGAGCGGATCTGGGGCGCGCAATGAGCGGCTGGAAGGCAAAGCGATTCTGGGCGGCGGCGACGGTGACCGCTGATGCCGGCGGGTTTTCCGTGATGCTTGACGCGCGCCCGCTGCGGACCCCGGCGAAGGCGCCGCTGGTTTTGCCGACGCGCGCGATGGCCGAAGATATCGCGTCGGAATGGCTGGCGGTCGACGGCACGGTCGATCCGCGCCAGATGCCGGTGACCCGTGCCGCCAATGCCGCCATCGACAAGGTTACCCCGCAGTTCGATGAGGTCGCGGGCCTGATCGCGGCCTATGGCGGCACCGATCATCTGTGTTACCGCGCGGGCGCGCCAGACGAACTGACGCGCGCCCAGGCCGCCGCCTGGGACCCGCTGCTTGACTGGGCGGCAGAAACGCTTGGCGCGCCTCTGACCACGACCCATGGCGTCGTACCGGTGGCGCAGCCTGAACCGAGCCTTGCTCGGCTGCGCGCACACGTCTTTGCCTGCTCGGCATTCCAGTTAGCCGCGCTGCACGATCTGGTCAGCCTGACCGGCTCGCTGGTGCTCGGGCTCGCGGCGACCAGCCCTGATTTCGACCCCGAAGCGCTTTGGAGACTGTCCCGATTCGATGAGGATTGGCAGTCAAGCCGCTGGGGCGAAGATGGACAGGCGTCCGCCATCGCGGAAGTGAAGCGGGGCGACTTTTTGCGCGCGGGCCATTTTTGGAGAATTTCAGCTACGCCGGCCTAATAATATTTCGGCGCGGTGTCGCCGACCGGCAGATTCGGTCGCAACCGCAAAATCTGGGACGCTGGCGCCAACAAGTTGGAATGCGTTCTTGACCTGCGCCCCCGATCCGTCAAAACTGCGTTCACTGGGGGAAATCCTCAAAAAATCGCGCCAGGTCCACCTGGCCATATTCGACTATCCGCAACGGGTAGCAACTCAGGAAGAGGTAAACATGAAAAAATCCGTATTTCTTGGAACCATTGCGGCAACGGCCCTGATGGCCGGTTACGCCGCTGCGGGGACGCTGGACGACGTCAAGGCGCGCGGCCAGCTGATCTGCGGTTCCAATACCGGCTTGACCGGTTTTGGCGCACCGGACGCGAACGGCAACTATCAAGGTTTCGACGTAGACCTGTGCAAGGCGGTCGCCGCCGCGGTTCTGGGTGACCAGAACAAGGTGAAATATGTGCCGACCACCGGCGAGACGCGGTTTACGGCGCTCGCCTCGGGCGAGGTGGATCTTCTGGTCCGCAACTCGACCTGGACCTATTCGCGCGACACCGACCTCAAGTTCGATTTCCCGGCCGTGAACTATTATGATGGCCAGGGCTTCATGGTGAAGAAGTCGCTGGGGGTGAAATCGGCCAAAGAGCTGAACGGCGCGACCGTCTGCATCCAGACCGGCACCACGACCGAATTGAACTTGGCCGACTTCTTCAAGGCCAACAACATGACCTACACGCCGGTCACAATCCAGGACGACGCGGAAGGCCAGCGCCAGTATGTCGCCGGTGCCTGCGACGCTTACACCACCGATGCTTCTGGCCTCGCCGCGACCCGCGCTACCCTGAAGGACCCGCAGGACAACATCATCCTGCCGGAAATCATCTCGAAGGAACCGCTCGGCCCGGTCGTTCGCCATGGCGACAACAACTGGGGCGACATCGTCCGCTGGACCTTCTACGCGCTCGTGACTGCTGAAGAGAAAGGCATCACCAAGGCCAATGTCGAGGAAATGGCCTCGTCGAGCCAGGATCCCGAAGTCAAGCGCCTGCTGGGCGTCGACGGCGATCTGGGCGCGATGATGGGTCTGGACAAGGATTGGGCAAAGCGCGCCATTGCCGCCAACGGCAACTACGGCGAAATCTTCGCCGCAAATATCGGCGAGTCGACCCCGATCGGTCTCGCCCGCGGCCTGAACGAACAGTGGACCAAGGGCGGCCTGCTCTACTCGCCGCCGTTCCGTTGATCTGACCGAAATCGGGCGCGCCACCATGGCGCGCCC
>Ga0209023_10002295_pt1 | contig 24171 bp, 24 predicted proteins | sample LakOneMetagenome_FD_187468 | JGI IMG/M metagenome (GOLD analysis project Ga0209023, IMG submission 187468) | Freshwater and sediment microbial communities from Lake Erie, Canada (SPAdes) (version 2) | ecosystem: Environmental > Aquatic > Freshwater > Lentic | place: Lake Erie, Canada... | reverse complement strand
CTCGTGCCCCACCGGCTCAGGATGCGGGCTCGACCGGCCCGTACTTGGCGGGTCGGCCGGTGATCGATCCCCAAAATTGATCGCCGAAGTCGAAGTGCCACCACTCTTCCACGTACGCGGTGAACCCCTCGGCCGCCATGGACCAAAACAGCAAGCGACGGTTGTCGCGTGCACTCGAGGGGGTCGATTCGAGCGCCGTGGCACCGGCCTCGGGCACGAACGCGTCGAAGTCGGTACCCAGGTCGAGGGGACGCCCGTCGGCGTCCGCGAGGGTGAGATCGACGGCCCCTCCGGTGATGTGCGGCGCCGGACAGTTCGGGTCCCTGCTCGGAACGCTCACGTACCGCGCCGTCTCACGATGCAAAACCTCTTGCGACCATTCCGTGTGTTTGCGAGCAAGATCCGCCATCCACGCTTCATAGAGCGCCTGCTGCGTCTCGAATGAGCGCCACGCGTCCCAAACGATGAGCTTCATTCCGGCCGGCAGACCGTTCGCCACGCGCTCCAACCGCTCGGCCACACCCTCCCGAATCACTGCAACGGCGCGTGATCCGGCAAGTCCCATCTGGTGGTACTTGGGCTCGTCGATGATGCGCGGACTGATGCTGCGCACCTCGACCAGCGCGTCGTCGACCGGTTGGACCGCAACACGTCGCCACTCACCGGGCGGCCGCAGAAGCGGGAGGGGCCGGGCGTGGTCTGGCGCACCATGCGGGGTTGACGTGACGGGCATCCCACGTAGGGTAGCTGCCGAAGCTTCGACCGGATCGGCTCACCGTGCCGACAACCCTGGGAGGCATATGGTCACCGCAGCACTTCCGCCTGCGCCCATCTTGATTCACGCTGACGAGTTCACGTTCAACGGGTCGCGCAACCTTGGCCCATCGGGACTTTGGCGTATCAACTTCAACAACATCGGTGAGGACCAGCACGACATCTGGGTCCTGCGCCGCTCGACGAAGCGCATCGTCGGGCACTCGAAGATCTACCTGCCCGGAGAGCATGGCACGATCACCGTGCGGTTGCGGCCAGGCACCTACACGCTCTACTGCGGTGTGGCGAATCACCGGGCGCTTGGTATGCGCTGGCGCATCAAAGTCATCCAACCCAAGATCAGACGGACGGCCCCCTGATGGCGACGGCAACCAGGCAACGCATCGAACGGCTCTACTGGAGGGCCGGGTTCGGCGCTCTCCCATCAGAGCTCAACACGTACTCGCGCCTCGGCGTGTCCGCCGCGGTGCAGACGCTGCTTCGCCCATCCGGCGCACAGCTTCGTCCGATTCGCGGGGCGACCGTCAACGGCCGGGCGATCGATCCGTACAACGAGTGGGGGCACGACGTGCTGTGGTGGCTCGACCGTGCTGTGCGTGGTCGCCATCAGCTGGTTGAGCGGATGACCCTCAACTGGCACGACCACTTCGCGGTCTCCAACGCAAAGGTCGGCAACAACCGGTTGATGATCGGCCATTACTGGACGCTTCGCCGCTATGCGCTCGGCTCGTTCCGTTCGCTGATGCAGGCCATGCTGCGTGACCACGCGATGCAGATGTTTCTCGACCTTGCCAACTCCAACAAGGCCGATCCCAACGAGAACTTCGCCAGGGAGCTGCTCGAGCTCTACACCCTGGGTGTCAACAACGGCTACACCGAACGCGACATCCGCGAGGCCGCGCGCGCACTCACCGGGTTCACGTTCGATTGGGGCAGCAAGCGCTTCGGCTTCGACGCTGGAGCGCACGACGCGGGCATCAAGCGCATCTTTGGCCATCGCGGCAACTTCGGGCCGGGCGATGTCATCAACCTGGCGGTGTCCCATCCCAACCACGCCCGGTACCTGTGCCTGAAATTGTGGGGGTATTTCACGCCGCTCCCATGCCCGTCGACCACGTTGAAGCGGATGATCTCCACGTACCGATTGTCGAAGACCCGTGTCGGGCCGGTGATCCAGATCATCCTGGGATCGCCTGAGATCTATGCGAACCTGACCGAACCGGACATGGTCAAGCCGCCGTTCGTCTATACGGCGGGCATGTTGCGTAAGACCAACCAGCGCGTGAGCGTGCTTTCCTGGGCGTGGCTGCTCGACGCCATGGGGCAGGTTCCGTTCTATCCGCCGAATGTCAGCGGCTGGGATCAAAACGAGGCGTGGATGACGACCGGTGCGATCCAAGCGCGCTTTGACGGCGCCGGCCAGGTGATCGACAGCATGCGGATCAAGGACGGCAGCATCTCCGGCAAACAGACGGCCGCCATGGCCTATCGGTCCGCGATCACCGCGACCGGTCGACCGTGGATGAGCCCGCTGTCACAGGCCGCCGCGGCGAGATACGCCAAGAGTGTGCCGGCGCGCCACCCCAATCCGTGGGAAGTCAGCCACTACTGGCCCGAGCGCCAGCGTGTGCTGAGACATGTCATGTTGGCCGGACCCGACGCGCAGGTGTGCTGATGAGCGACCATCACAATCACGATGCCGGATGCAGCGACTGGTACGCCACACGCCGCGCGGCGCTGGCACGGGCGGTCGATCAGATCGTCCCGATTCCCGACGAGGCACTCACGGAGGGACCGGCGGCGGCAGCCAAGGTCTTCGCCGGTGGTGGTGTCACACGTCGGCAGGCGCTTGCCGGCGCCGGCGGGTTGGCCCTGGCGACGGCACTCATGCCGAAGTTCGGCGGTCGCGAGATCTTCGAGGCGGCTCAGGCGCAGGCGGCCGGTGACCCGGCTGCCAACATCCTCGTCTTGGTCTATCTGGATGGCGGCAACGACGGGCTGAACACCCTCATCCCGTGGAACGATCCGCTCTACCACACGAAGCGCTCCCGAATCGGCATCCCGGATGGCGACGGTCTCCTGCTTGGTGGCCCCGCACCGGACGCGAACTTTCATTGGCATCCCGCACTCACGGGTTTGCGGGACCTGTATGACGCCGGGAAGGTGGCCGTGCTGCCGTCGGTGGACTACACGCCGACGGACCAGTCGCACTTCAACTCGCAGATCTACTGGCGCACCGGGATTGTCGGCCAATCCTATGACCGCACGGGGTGGCTTGGTCGCACGATCGACCGCATCGGTGTCACCAACAACCCGTTGCAGGCCGTCAGCGTTGGCTGGGGGCTCGACCCTGTCCTGCTGTCCCGCAGCAAGCCGGTGGCCACGGTGTTCGACCCCGCGGACTTTTCGATGTACATCCCCGGGGTGTGGGACCCGAAGGAAGGGCTCAGCCCGTACCGCGGCATGGTGAGCGGGGCCCGGACCCGTGCCCGACGCAGCGCACAAGGCGCGATGCGCAACGCCATCTCCGTCTACGACCGTCTCGGGGGGCTTCGAGCCGCCCCGCGTCTACCGGACGATCCCACCCCGTATTCCAACGACTACCTGGGCAAGGGACTTCGCAACGTCGCACGCATGCTCGGTGCCGGTCTCGGTACGCGCATCGTGACCGTGAGCCACAGCGGATTTGACACCCACATCGATCAAGCCACGCGACACCCGGAGCTGCTCAGCTCGCTGGGCAACTCGCTTAAGGCGTTCCAGGATGATCTGACGGCCAAGGGGCTGTCAGACCGGGTGATGACCATGGTGTGGAGTGAATTCGGACGGAGGGTCGAGGACAACGACTCCAACGGCACCGACCACGGAGCCGGCGGCGTGATGTTGCTCGTCGGTGACCACGCCAACGCGGGTGTTCGCACCGAGTTCCCCGGTTTGTCGCAGCTTGACGCCAACGACAATCTTCGGGTCACCACCCAGTTCCGCACGGTGTACGCCTCGATCCTGGAGGACTGGCTGGGCGTCCCGGCCGATTCGATCCTGCCGAAGATGGGCGCTGCTCGACTCCCGTTGTTCGTCTAGCTCTGATGCCGGGTGGCGCGACTCATAGGTCGCGCCACCCGGGTCCGCGTCGACCGTGCGCACTGCGCCGGCCCGTCGAACGCCGACGCGGCCCCGCAACAGGTCTGCACGCCTGACAGCCGTTCGCAGGTGCACTCAATCGATGCGGACGCCCGAGCGCACCTGATCCCGGTCCGGCGTTGCGGCCGTCGACGCCTGCCACACGCTCCAGAGACACCCGAATGCGTCAAGTGGCGCAACTTGCCCACCCGCCATGCCGGGCGCCACCGACCGGTCTGACTTCTGCTCCACGACGCACCCGTGGACGCCAAGTGGCGCAACCCGCCACCACCGCCCGGGAAAGATCCTCGCGCATCGTCTGGCTGCAAGCGCCGCACACCAAACGACGCCACCTGGCACAAAGGAAGGGCCCCGCACTTCCGGCAACAGCTCATCCTTACTGTTCACCGCGGTGGGCGTTAACGACGGCGGGGCGCCAGAAGCGCCCCGCCGGAAACACCGTGTGCCGCTCGAGACTACTTCGAGGCCACCGCCGGAACGATCGGGCTCTGTGTCACTTCCTCAGGCTTGTCTCCGGCCCCCGCGTACACCGCGACATATGCGGCGACGTCCTGGGCGTCTTGTCCGGTGACGATGTTGCGCGGCATGATCGGCTCGCGCTGCTGTTCAGCTTTCGCGATCCACTGGTGCACCACACCTTGGAATGTGCTCGACGGGAAGCCCTCTGAGCGCGACATCCGGAACGCGTCGTCCAGGTTCGGGCCGACCGTACCTTTGGTGCCGGCCGCCTTCATCGTGTGGCACCCGCCACAGTTGGTCACGAACTTGGACTTGCCATTTTCGAGGTTCGCATCAGCCGTGCCCGCAGCACCGCACGCGGTGAGCGTTGCTGCGGCGACGGCCGTCAGCGCGCCGACCGCAATGGAACGAAGTCGAGTGGTTGCCATATGCCTCGCCATCAGATCAGGTAGACGACGACGTAGAGGAAGATCCACACGACGTCGACGAAGTGCCAGTAGATTGATCCCGCCACGAGCGGCCCAGCGGCTCCGTGACGGAATTCGTTCTGCTTCCGCGCGCGGTTGAGCGCGAACCACAGGACGCAAAGACCGACGAACACGTGGAGTCCGTGGAGTCCGGTCAGCATGTAGAAGACGGTACCGAAGATGGTGTCCTGCGGCGTGAAGCCGAGATGCACGTACTCGTTGATCTGAATGATCAAGAACGTCGCGCCGAGCATGATCGTCATGATCAGACCACGGATCAGTCCGCGGCGATCGCCGGCGAGCAGACGCTTCTCACCCCACCACAGAGTGAAACTCGAGAAGATCAGAATCGCCGTATTGACACCGGTGATGAGTCGCGGAAGCGGCTCGAACGGCTCCACACCGGAAAACTGCGGCGGCCATTGGACCGCGTTGGCCCGGGCGATGAAGTACGCCACGAAGAACGCGGCGAACACCATGATTTCCGAACCGATGAAAATCGCCATCCCGAGCACGGCCGGATTCATCCGAGCGAGTGGTGATGTACCCGCGCGATCGATGGCGGGCGCAGCGTGGGCGTCATGCGCCATCTAGCGAGCACCTCCCGTCAGTGTCCTGACCGTTGCGTTGCGTGAAACGAGGTCAATGGCATCAAGCTGTTCCTCGGTGACCTGGCCGGCGACGAGCACCTCGTCCGGACGGTCCGCCTTGGCGATCGCCTGGGCGGCGTCGAGCAGCGATCCGTCCCACACCTCACCCTTGATCGACAAGCCCTGCTTGCGCAGACCTTCGACCGCGGCGTGAACCGCCGAGATGGCTTCTGCGCGACGGACATTGGCCTCGTCGCCCCACTCGGGCGTCGGCACAGCGGCCGGGACCGTCAGGGTGACACGTGCCGGAGCGGCGTCGACACGATCGCGAATCGCGTCCACGATCGCAGTGTCTACACCGTTTGGCGCAATCACGTGAACGTGGGTGAGTGCGGCGTCATCGATACTGGCCGCCGCTTCGGCCGCGGAGACCGTGACGTGCGAAACCGCAAGGTTCGTCGCCTTCCGGACTCGGTCGACAAGGTCACCGCGCAGCCAATCGGACTGCCCGAGGCCAAGTGTCGCGAAGAGGATCTCATGCGCGTGCAGATCCTTCGCCGCCTGAGCGATCGCCGCGACCGGCTCGCCGGTGACGACGGCGGAGGAAACCACCGCACCCGAACGCTCCAGGATCGACTGCGCGAGTCGCTGGCGTCGTTCAACACCTGAGGCGTCCTGACCGTCCTCGACCGGGGAGACCAGCGTGAAGCGCCAGTGTCCGTTGTGGTCGAGCTGGCGGACGGCATCGAGGACCGGCTTCGCCGTGAGGGTGTCGCGAGCGATGACCAAGATGTTCGGTCGCTCCGTCTCAACGTACTCGCCGCCGCCCACTTCTTCGGGTGCGTAGACGATCGCGTGACGAGCACCTGCATGGCCGTACTGGTAGGGACCGCCCACGACCTGCGGAACCGCGTCAAAGTTGAACAGCGGCGGCGGGGATGAGACGAGCCATTCCATGGTGCGTCCGCGCCACGGGTTCCACGGTGCCTTCGGACCGGACCGGATCGTCTGCACGATGTTGACGAAGAACAGGACCGTTCCGACAACCATCAAGATCGATGCCGCGCTGATGAACAGATTGAGGTTCGCAAACCGCGGGTCGTAGTCCATGACGCGACGGGGCATACCCATGAGGCCGAGCCAGTGCATCGGAAGGAACGTCGCATTGAATCCGATGTAGGTGAGCCAGAAGTGCCACTTGGCGAGAGACGCATTGAACATCTTGCCGGTCATCTTGGGCAGCCAGTAGTAGACGCCCGCGAAGATCGTGAACATCGATCCACCGAAGAACACGTAGTGGATGTGCGCAACGATGTAGTACGTGTCCGTCACGAAGATGTCGACGGGCAAAATCGCGACGAAAACTCCGGACAGACCGCCGACGACAAAGGTCGACATGAAGCCGAGCGCCCACAGCATCGGCGCGTCCATGTGGATGCGCCCGCGCCACAGGGTTCCGAGCCAGCCGAAGATCTTCACTCCGGTCGGGATGGCGATGAGCATCGTCGTCGCCATCATCGGGATCCGAAGCCACGGAGCCATGCCGGACACGAACATGTGGTGTGCCCACACACCGAATCCGAGCACCGCGATTGCCACCGTCGAGAAGGCGATCGCGCGGTAGCCGAAGATCGGTTTACGCGAGAACGTCGAGATGACCTCGCTGATGATGCCGAATCCGGGGATCAGCATGATGTAGACGGCGGGGTGGCTGTAGAACCAGAAGATGTGCTGGTAGCTGATGACGTCGCCGCCGAACGCCCAATCGAAAAAGTGGGTGCCCATGATGCGATCGAACATCGTCATGAACTGCGACACCGCGACGAACGGCGTACCGAACACGACAAGTGCCGACGTGGTGGCGTTGGCCCACACAAGCAGCGGCATGCGCCAGATGGTCATACCCGGAGCACGCATCGTGAAGATCGTGACCAGGAAGTTCACCGCGGTGAAGATCGACGAGAAGCCGGCGAACTGCGCACCGATCTCGAACAGCGTCGTACCCGTGCCGCCCTGCGTGGCGAGCGGAACGTAGGCGGTCCAACCCGATGACCAGCCGCCGAGGATGACGCCCGTGAGCATCATGAATCCGGCGGGCGGCAGAAGCCAGACCGACAACGCGTTGAACTTGGGGAAGGCCATGTCCTTCGCGCCGATCATGATCGGCAGCGCGAAGTTCGCCAGCCCGGCGAACGCCGGGATCAGGACCAGGAAGATCATGATCGCGGCATGGCCGGTGAAGAGCGTGTTGTAGCCCTCGCCGTTGGTGATCTGCGAGCCCGGTTGCGCCAGCTCGGTGCGAACGAGCTCCGCGAGGCCGCCGGCAACGACAAGGAAGAAAAAGATGACGCCGAGGTACTGGGCGCCGATCACCTTGTGGTCGGTGTTCAGGCGGAAGTAATCACGCCAGCTGTCGGCGCCGTGGAAGCTGTGATCGTCATAGTCGACCGGCTTTCCGAGTAGCCACCGGACCCACCAGTCGAAACAGCCCGACCCGGCGACGAAGCCGAGGCCGGCGAGCAGTGCGACGCAGGCGACCGTGACCTGCTCGTTCCAGAGGGGATCCATCTGGAACAGGAACCGCAGAAGGAACGGGATCGCGACTCCGAGCGCCCCGCCGACGACAGTGGACCAGGCGATGCGGATCCACCAATGAGCGAGCGACCGATGGTCAGCGTGATGTGCGTGGCCTCCGCCGGCGCCATGGGCGATCGGGGTGCCGCTTCCTGAAACGTGTGTTGCCATCTTCCCTTATCCCTTCGCCGCGGCGGCTTCGCGCTTTGCCGTGGCTGTCCATGCGTCGAAATCCCCTGGTGAGAGCACGTACATGCGGGCGCGCATCACCGAGTGCCCAACGCCACACAGCTCGGCGCAGACGATCGGGTACGACTTGCCGGCGGTCTGCGTCTTCATCGTGAAGCGCACCCGGTCGTTGACGATGCCGGGGACCGCGTCTCCCTTGATACGCGTCTCATAGACGAAGAAGCTGTGGATCACGTCCTTCGCCTTCAGGCGAAGGATCACCTGACGTCCAGTCGGGACGTACAGATCTCCTGTGGTGACACCCAATTCCGGGTACGTGAAGTCCCACGCGAACTGGCGACCGACCACGTCGACGTACATCGGTCCGCCCGGTGCAGCCGAGACCTTTTCGTCGCGCACGACGACCAAGGCACTCCAGACTGCAGTGACGCCGATGATCACCGTCGGGATGATGGTCCAAATGATTTCAAGGCCGGTGTGGCCATGAATCGGTTCGCCATCGAGTTCTTCGTCGTGAGGTGCGCGGAACTTCCAGATGGAGTACAGCAGGAACGTGATCACAACCGTGAAGACTCCGATGCTGACCCAGATACACCACCAGATCAGTGCGTCGACACGATTCGATTCGAGGCTCGCAGCCTCGGGGAGCCAATCGAACGCCTGCGAGATCAGTACGCAGATTCCACCGACGACAAGGCCGATGATCGCGAGGGGCAGTGCGTGATTGCTACGTGGAGAAGAAGGGGTTTCAGACACGTCGGCAACCTACCACGACGAGGAGCCGTCGGCGCTGTGGTTTTTCCCGGTCGGATGTCCTGTCCAGCACGTGTCGTGGGTACTGCGAATCGGGATCGCCACAACTCGACCACCGTGCTTTTCCGCAAGCTGGAGGTGCGCGCCCTACCGACATGCGGACTCCGCCCGGTCACCCGAGCATCCGGCGGTCGACCGCCGGAACGCATCCGCTGATGCGCCACTTGGCGTCAGCGCACGTTGCGCCACTTGACGCGTCGCGGTGATGGGCCCCGGCGACACCGGGGTTGGCCCCGTCGCGCCATCGCACGAGTGCGCCACTTGGCACTTCCCGCCGTCGGCCGCTTGGCAAACATCGATATGGGCATGTATCTCACGGTCGGGGCGGCACTCATTTCCCCCGCAACGTTTCTCACGATACGAGGCAGTCGCGATCCGGCCGGTTCCGATCGGAGTTCTCGTCGTCGCCGTGTCGGCACCCAACCGCACCAGGGAGGCACACCACCATGCAAACTCGTTTTCGCGCCTCGATCGCGCTCGCGATCGGCGCCGTTGCCGCGACGACGGCGCCGGCGAATGCGCTCCCACCATTCAGTACGGCCAACAAGACCGGTCCGGCCATCGGCACCACGTCCAAGTTGGTCAAGGTGACCGTCGGCCACCACCCGGCATTCGACCGCGTCGTCTTCCGATTCTCCGGCGGACGACCCGGATGGACGACGCACTTTGTCGCCCACCCTGTTCAAGACGGGTCCGGAGCTCCGGTCACGATCCTCGGGTCCCGGTATCTGCAGATGAGCTACTTCCCCTCCGGCGCCCCGACCTTCACATCGCTTTGGAGGGTGACACCGCGCTTTCGTACGCTGAAGCAGGTTCGCTCCACCGGCGATTTTGAGGCCGTCGTGTCAATGACCGCAGGGCTGCGCTACAAGGCGCCCTACCGCGTCTTCGGGCTCACGTCCCCGTACCGCATCGTGGTGGACTTCAAACACTGAGCCGGTGGCCGTCGCTAGGTGACGTGCCTGTAGAGGTTGCGAACGGTTGAGGTTGTGTGGGGCCTCCGAGAGGGTGTGGGTGTCAAAGCTCACAATCCTCTCGGAGGTTTCCCGTGCAGCACCCTAATGCGAAGCGCACCCCGGCGGGCCGTTACGACGTTGTGATGTTGGTTGAGCGTGATGGCCTGTCGTTCGGGCAGGCCGCGAAGCATGCCCACGTGTCGAAGTCCACGGTGTGGGAATGGACCAGCAGGTGGCGAGCGGCCAGCCCGAACGACCGCGACGCCTTGGTGTGCCTGCGTGACCGATCGAGTCGCCCGCACACCAGTCCTGCTCGCACCGCCCGCAGTATTGAGGCGCACGTCGTGTTGGTCAGGCAGCTGACCGGCCATGGCCCGAGATTGGTCGCCGGCCGGACAGGGGTGTCGCACTCCACCGTTCACCGCATCCTGCAACGCGCTGGCCTGTCACGAGCCCCCCGCCCGCAGCGTGAGGAGGTGGTGCGCTATGAGTGGCCGTGCCCCGGAGACCTGCTGCACATGGACACCAAGCGCTACGCCCGGTTCAACCAGCCAGGCCACGCCGTGACCGCCGACCGTACCGTCAACAGACGAGGCGCCGGGTATGAGTTCGCCCACGTCATTGTCGACGATCACAGCCGCCTCGCGTACGTCGAGTTGCACGACGACGAGAAGGCCGTGACCGTCACCGCGTTCGTCGAACGGGCCCTCGCATGGTTCACCGACCACGGCGTGACCTGTCGACGACTCATGACCGACAACGCCTTCTCGTACACACAAAACACGTCGCTCGCCGCCCTGCTGGCCAACAACCAGATCCGGTACCTGACAACAAAGCCGTACCGGCCCCAAACCAACGGAAAAGTCGAACGGTTCCACCAGACGATGGCCCGCGAATGGGGGTACGGGATGAGCTACCCCACCGACCGCCACAGAGCCCACGCACTGCCATACTGGCTCGACTACTACAACGAGCAGCCCCCCACAGCGCCCTCAACGGCCGATCACCCATCAACCGCGTTCGCAACCTCCCTGGGCACGACAACTAGCGCGCGGCGGCCACAACCTTCTCGGGCTCGCGCACGCCACGGCCGATCAGCAGACACACGGCAAACAGGCCCGCTCCCAACAGGTAGGGAGCAGGAATCGCCCAGTCGAACAACGCACCGGCCGCGACCGGGCCGACGGCACGCGCAAGGCCGCTGGCGGACGCGAGGACGCCGAGCATCGCCCCTTGCTCATCTTCAGCCGAGGCGTTGGAGACCAGCGCAGTCACGGTCGGAAACACGAGCCCCGATGCGGCAAGCAGCGCCGCCACGGGAAAGAGCGCCACCAGGTTTGTCGTCACCGCGAGCAAGCCCAAGGCGAGCGCGGTGAGGACGATGCCCAGATTCATCACCCGTCGCTCACCCAGGCGATCCACGATCGGGCCGATGAGCTTCCCTTGGAGTACCGCTGCAACGATTCCGATGAAGGCGAACACCAGACTCGCCTTGGTCAAGTCGAAGTCGAAGCGACGCCGTCCAAGCAACGAAAACGTGGTTTCCATCCCGGTGAAGGCAAAGGTTCCGAGGAACGTGATGAGCACGAACGGTCCGATGCTGCGATCTCCGATGGCGCGCCGAAGAAATGTCATCCGGTTGTCCGACGTGGCCGGCCGATGGTCCGTCTCCGGCAGCCGCTTCCACGCGATCGCCATGTTCGCGAGTGCCAGGGCACCTGACACGAAAAACGGCAGCCGCTTGTCCACGAGGGCACATACGCCACCCACGGCAGGCCCGATGATGAAGCCGATCCCGAACGCGGCACCGATCAGCCCCATCCCGCGTGCGCGGTTTTCCTTGGTTGTGATGTCCGCCACGTAGGCCTGGGCCGTGGAGTACGACGCGCCGGAGATGCCGTTCAGGATGCGCGCGACAAACAACACGACGATCGATCCGGCGAACCCGATCATGAACGAGGACACCGCACTTCCAAGCAGCGAAATCAGGATCACGGGCCGCCGTCCGTACCGATCCGAAAGTCGCCCGAGTACCGGCGCAAAGATGAACTGCATGGCCGAATAGCTGGCAGCCAGGACGCCGATGACCGTCGCCGATGCGCCAAGATCTTCGGCCCAGAGCGGCAGAATCGGAACGACGATTCCAAAGCCGATGAGATCGATCACCACGGTGGTGAAGACGATCCCGAGCGGGGTCAGGAAAAAGTTCTCGCGGCGCTCACCGTCGCCTGCCGCAGCCCGCCGCCTCATGACCCCTACGCCAACGCGGCGTCGACGGCGAGCGCGACAAACAGGAGGGCCAGGTACAGCATCGAGTAGGAGAAGGTCTTGCGGGCCGCGGACTTTTCCGTCGGATTGCGAAGCAATTGCACCGCTGACGCGGCAAACCACACGCCGAGTACCAGGGCGCTCACGAAGTAAACGGATCCTGAAATTCCCGCGGCAACCGGAAGCAGACTCACGCCGACGAGAACGAGCGTCCACCACAACACTTGGCGGGCGGTCTCGAGCTCACCGCGCACGACCGGGAGCATCGGGACACCGACCTCCTGATAATCGGTTTTCAGCAGCACGGCGAGCGCCCAAAAATGCGGTGGCGTCCAATAGAAGACGATCGCAAACAGCAACAGCGCCCCCAGACCGACGGACCCGTCGATCGCCGCCCATCCGACGAGTGGAGGAACTGCACCCGCCGCACCGCCGATGACAATGTTCTGGGTCGTGGTGCGCTTCAACCACAAGGTGTAGAGCAACACGTACAGGAGCAAGCCCAAGGTCGCGTAGCCGGCCGTCGGCCAGTTCACGCCAAACCCAAGGATGAGCACGCTCGCGATGGAGATCACCAAGCCGTAGATCAAGGCATGGGTCGCGCCGATGCGTCCAGATGGAATCGGTCGATTCGACGTGCGACGCATCGTTGCGTCGATGTCGCGATCAAACCATTGGTTGATCGCATTCGCCCCGCCCGCCGACAGGTATCCGCCGATCATGGTCCAAAGCACTCGCTTACCCGAGGGCCAGCCGTGCTGCGCCATGATCATCGCAAGGAGGGTCGTGACAAGCAGCAGTGAAATGACCCGCGGCTTCGTCAGGCGAACGTAGTCGGCCAGGATTCCAGCGAGTCCCTGGCGCTTGGCCGGCAATGACTGCGTCGTCATCACCCACCCGCCTTGGCGCTGAGCACCACGAGCAGCCCGAGAAAGATCACTGGAAGAATGATCCAGGTCCATTCAAGGAACCCGGCTGCATTGCGCCGCGCCTCGGCGACCTCGGCGCGAAGCTCCATGACCGCGCCGACAACGATGAGAACGCCTGCGATGATGAGGGCGGCCATCTGCACATCGGCGAGCATACCGTCCTCCCCCGCGTTCGCCTTGCGGGTGATTACTGAATGTGGCCGGTTCCGGGCGGTCCCGGTCAGTTGCTCACGCTCACGGGACAAACGCCCCCACCCAGTCGAGCTGCCCGGACCGGTAGAGCTCGAGCACGCGGTTGAGGTCGAGCTTGTCAATCGCCTGGCCGGCGACCAGTGCAGTCAGCGGCGTCAGCGCGCCGGCGCGCTGCCCGTCGATCACCGCGCGACGAAGTCCCGCGCGAAAGATCTCCGTCAGCCGAGCATCGTCGATTCCCTTGCGTGCGGCGAGCGAGCGAAACTGCCCTTCGTCCGCCAGGGTCAGCGCGAGTGATTCGCGCGACATCTGGAGTTCACACGCGGCCCCGTCAAGCCCCGACAGGATCAACTGTTCGACAACCGCCTGCACTCCGTCGGGAGACCGCCAGGTCCGGGCCGCGCAGGGGTCCGCGGATCGCACAGACTCGAACCGTCCGCCCCCCAGTGCCAGATAGACACCGACGAGCACCACGGCGACGCCCGTCACAACAACCACCATACGTCGACCCGCATCCATCACAGCTCGGCACGCGTTCGCGCAACAAAGATCGGAATGAGCGCCAACAGCCCAAACAACCCTGCGATCAGAAACGATCGGACGACTGCGGCGCTTGAGGCGCGGCGCAACTGGTCGTTCAGCCGGTTCTCGAGCGCAGCGTAGTCGGCACGGTCATCCGGACTCGGCGTGATGGAGTTGAAGACCGGCGTCAAATCCGGGATCCGCTCCACCGCCTGTTCCACAACAACCGCGCCCTTGCGCATGAGCTGCAATTTGGTCGTCATGTTCACCGGGGAATCGAGGGTGACCGCAAGCACGGCGTCCTGGCCGCGTGTCTGTTGATTGTCGAAGTCGGCGACGAAGATCGGCGTGAGAACCACGATCCCGACAACCACCCCGATGTGTCGGGCTGCGACCGTCCAGCCTCCGTGAATCGAGTGCTGTGATCGGCCGGCGAGTGCGGCCTCGGTCAAGGCTCCGACGGTGAGGCCGAGCCCGAGGCCGACAAGGATCTGCGGCGCGAGGGTCCATGCCACCCCAGCTCGCGGAAGGAGCCCGAGTGCGGCGACACCAGCGGCCGTGGCGATCGCCCCGGCCGCTGCGCGCGCGAACGTCCCGACGCGAAGTTGGGGCAATCGCTCCGCGCCAACCGCGGCAAGTGGCATCACGCTGACGGTGATGGCTGCGGCCAGCGGCCGCATCCCCCACCCGTTGATGAGCAGCAGAACGAGGAGGAACAATGCGGCTGTCAGCGATGCCGAAACAAGCGCCAACGCGACATTGGCGGCCACTCTTGGCCGCCCTGCACGCTCGGTGGATCGTTGCCCGACGACGCCAAGGACCACGCCGATCACGGCGATCACCGGAACCTGCGCAAAGAAGATGGCACGCCATGAGAGCAACTGCGTGAGCGCACCACCGAGCGCGGGGCCCACCGCAAGGCCGATGGCCCCGGCCATCGCCCACAGGTGAACACCGTCACGATCGCGATTCACGGTTGCGGGCATCAGGTCGAGCGCGGCGGTGACGATGCCCGCGCCACCGACGGCCTGAACGCACCGGGCCACCATCAACTCGGTGAACCCGCCCGAGAGCGCACACACGGCCGACGCACCGGCGAAGATGATCGCGCCGACGATCAACACCGCCCGCGGGTGGCGCCGCGCGACGTAGGCGACCGGCACGGCGCAAACCGCGAGCACCAGATTGAACGACGTGAGCACCCAGGCAACGGTCGGGATCTCGACATGAAACTCGTTCAGAATCGCCGGGAGCGCGAGGATGACAACGGACGAATCCGCCAGCACAACGGCCACGGCCAGCGCAAGTGCAAGGGGGCGAAGACGTGTGAGCGAGTCCCGGGAGTGCATTCAGCACATTTTGCTCTCTTTGACGGCCGCCACCACCACGCTGGACGTGTGTTGTCCAAACGCTTACCGAGCGCCATCGGCGTCGATACGTCAAGTGGCGCATCACGGCGTCGCATCGCGACTCTCACGTGGCGCGGGGTTGCGCCCCAGATGGACAGGCGGCACGACGCACCAATGTCCTCCAGGCGACCGGTACGTCACGTGATCGGAACCCTCGGCGCGCCAAGTGGCGCAACCGCCACCGAACAACTCGTGATTGTCCGTAGCTGGTTGGCACGCATCGACCACGATGCAGCACCGACGTCATCGCGACAGGTAACGTCACGGGGTGCACTTCGACGTCATCGTTCTCGGGGGGGGCCCGGCCGGACTCGGCGCCGCGCTCGCGCTGGTACGAAGCGGAGCGAAGGTCGCCGTCATCGACGCCGGCGCCGCGATCGGAGGCTTGAGCGCGACCATCAGGCGTGGCGACGCCGCCTTCGACTTGGGCGGGCACATCCTTTTCGTCGGAGACGGCGGACGCGAAGCGTGGCTGCGCGAGCTGCTCGGTGCCGATCTTCGTTGGGTGGACCGCCCTGTCGTGTCGATCGACGGCGGTGCGATCACCACGGGCCGATACCTCGATCGACGCGCAGGCAACTTCATCGGATCGCCACCGCTCGTCCCGGTCACCGACGAGTCGGCCGCGAGCCTCTTGGGCCGCCTGTTCGGGAACGCGACCGTCGATCGAGCGATGCGCCGGTATCTCGAAAAAGTCGACGGGATGCCGCTTGAGCGGATCACGGCGCAACGTGCACGCAAGCTGCTGGTCGAGCAGTACGCGCCGGACGGCTTTTGGTACCCGGCTGGTGGCATCGGCCAGCTGATGGATGCAATGGCACGCGCCGTCACCGCCGGGGGCGGGACAATTCTCACGCGAAGCCACGTCGAGGCGATCACCATCGCTGGCGACCATGTCGATGAGATCTCGGTTTTCGGGCTGGACGGGCGCCCGCTCACCTTGACGACCAAGAGCCTCGTCTGCGCAATTCCCGCCACGGTGGCTGCCACGCTCGTACGACCGGCCGCGCCCGCGGACCTCACCGCCACGCTTCCTCCCCGTGCAGCGATCATCACTGCGCTCCAAGTGGGAGTACCCAACCTGACCGATCACGCATGGATCCAGGTCGACCGCCCGGACGTGCCCTTTGCACGCCTTGCCGAAATGAAAAATTGGAGTCCGGCCCTTTCCCCCGAGGACTCCACCGTCCTTGTATGCGAGGTGTACTGCGCTCCCACCGCTGACGACCCGTGGTGGTCGCAGGATGACGCCGCGATCGGTCGCGCATGCGCCGCAGCGTTGATCGCCCCCCTGCAGCTCATGGATGCCGCGTCATCGGCCCGGGTCCTCGACACGATTCGCCTGCCTCGGGCGTGGTCCTTGGTCGACGTTGACAGCCAGCACGTGGTCGGCCAAACCACCGAATGGCTTCACCAGATCGGCGGCGTCGTTTGTGCACAGGGCGGGGACGTCATGTCCGCAATCGCCGCTGGGGAACACGCTGCGGCAGCAGCAGCGGCCATGTGCAATTAGAATTGCCTACATGCATCCACTGACCGTGCCGCATGTGATGGACACTCGACCACGCGCCCGTGGCTGGATTCACCTGATCGCATTCATCATCACCCCGGCGCTCGCCGGCGTCATGATTGCGGTCGCCGCCTTCCAGAGCGGACAGGCGGCCCTCGGCGCCTCGATCTATTGCGCATCCATGCTCCTCATGTTCGGCACCAGCGCCTTGTACCACCGGCGCCAATGGACCAACCGTGGCTGGCAGATCATGCGACGCCTCGATCACGCGATGATCTTCATCTTCATCGCCGGTACGTACACGCCATTTGGTCTGATCACACTGACCGGTGATCGCCGATGGTGGGTGCTCGGACTCGTGTGGGGCATCTGCTTGTCCGGGGTGGCGGTGAAGTTGCTCAACCCCCACGGGGGCAGATATCTGACCGTGCCGCTGTATTTGGCGGCGGGGTGGGTGGCCGTCTTCGTCTTGGGCGACCTCGCCTCCGGGGCCGGGATCGGCGCAATGGTGCTGCTTGTGATCGGCGGGGGGCTGTACACACTTGGGGCGGTGTTTTACGCAACGCACTGGCCGAACCCCGCCCCGGGAGTGTTCGGCTACCACGAGGTCTTCCACCTGCTGACGGTCCTCGCTGCGCTGTGCCAATACATCGCCGTGTTCTTCGCTGTGACACACGGCGTCGTCGTCGCATAGGGTGCCCCCCGACATGAGCGAAAACGAGGCCGACGTCGAGCAGACGTCCACACGGCGGCGATGGCTCTTGCTGGCGGCAGTCATTGTCGTGGCGGCCGCAGCCGTTCGCCTGATGTTCATCCGGGCGGGACTGCCGGGACTGAACATGGCCTCACCGGACGAGGGCACCGTCGTTCCCAAGTCCGTCCGACTCTTGACATCGGACACGAACTTCAACCCGCGTTGGTTTCTCTACCCAAGCGGGTACATGATGGCGCTGGCCGGCGTCGTCACGTTGATGCGCCCGTTCGTCTCGCCGGGTCCCGGCCTCGAGTACGGCGGGTACCTGGACATCATGGCCAACCCCGACAAGTACATGCTCGCGGGGCGCGCCATCTCGGTGTTTGCCGGTGTCGTGGTTGTGATCGCCACGTACCTCATCGCCAAGCACATCTGTGGCAAGCGGTGGGCGCTCGCCGCAGCGGCCCTGATCGCGCTCTCGCCACTCGCCGTGAACTACAGCCACTTTGCCGTCACCGACATGGCAATGACGGCGCTCCTTGCCCTCAGCTGTTGGCGAATCATCGTCGCAAGCACCACCAATCGGTTTCGCGACGTCCTGATCGGCGTGGCACTTCTGGGCCTTGCCGTGTCATTCAAGTACAACGCCGGACTGTTCCTCATCCCCACCTTTGCATGGTTGCTCCTGCGTCGCACGCCGTCGATCGGGCGGCGTCTCGCGGAGGCGTTCGCCGCCGGCGTGGTCGCACTTGCCACATTCCTTGTGGGAACGCCGTATGCCCTGCTCGACTGGACGACGTTCAAACGTGACCTGATCAAGCAGAACACCATTCAAAAGGACGGGTGGCTCGGCTTCGAGTCGACGCCCTCGGGATTCATCTACAACATCACGCCGAATCTCACGACGGCGCTCGGCGTCGTGGCGCTCATCCTCGTGGTTGTCGGCATCGTCGCCGGCATCCGTCGCCATTCGGCCGCCGACTTGCTGCTGTGGCCGTACGCCGTCGGCACCTACATCTACATCTCCCGCTGGAACGCGAACTTCGACCGCTACCTGCTCCCGATCCTCCCGATCCTGGCCGTGGCCGCGGCATACGGTGCGCGACAGCTGTGGCAGACCTTGCCGACACGGTGGCGACGACCCGCACCGGCAATCGCCCTCATCATCGCCTTGCTCGCCCAACCGGCCGTCGGCACGGTCAAGACGCTGCACCATTTGGCCCAACCTGAGCGGCGCCTGGAGGCGCTGACGCAGATCGAGGCGATGATCCCGTCGGGCACGCATATCGCCTACGAGCCGTTGACCCCGCCGTTTTTGCGTCAGGGCATCGCCCAGCGCCTGTTTCGTGCCGACGGGATCGAGCGGGTCCATTACTGGGGCGTCATCGTCTACCCGCCCCAGCCCGGTGTAGAACCCCACCGCCTGCGTGACATCTGCCGGTTGAAGAAGCGCGACCTGCAGTGGGTCATGACAAGCGACGACATCGAGCAGCGGGTCCGGGCTGCGAGCTCACGCTACCCGCGGGCGGTGAAGTACTACGACGACCTGATCGCCCACGCCGATCTGAAGCTCGTCGTTCCCCCCGGCCTGGGACCTGGCACAAAGGTGTGGAAGCTGCGAGACGACTTCACCTGCCCGTTGAAGGACGCGCCGTCACCAGGGTGAGGGGCGGTAATCCTTGAGAAAGCAGCCGTACAGATCGTCACCGGCCTCGCCACGCACGACCGGATCGTAGACGCGGGCCGCGCCATCGACCAGATCGAGCGGGGCATGGAAGCCCTCGCGCGCCAGACGTTCCTTCTGCGGGTGAGGGCGCTCATCGGTGATCCACCCCGTATCGACCGCGCTCATGAGGATGCGATCGCTTTCGAACATCTCTTGGGCGCTCGTCCGTGTCAACATGTTGAGCGCCGCCTTGGCCATGTTCGTGTGAGGATGCCCCGGCCCTTTGTACCCCCGACTGAACTGGCCCTCCATCGCCGAGACGTTCACGATGTACTTGCGGTTGGCGGCTGCCGCGGCAAGCGCCGGACGCAGGCGGCTGATCAGGATGAACGGCGCGACCGAGTTGCACAGCTGGACTTCCAGGAGTTCGAGCGGATCGACCTCGTGCACATGCTGAACCCAGCTGTTGGTGTGGGCCAGGTCGGGCAACAGGCCGCCGGCGTCGATCGCCATCCCCTTGGCGACCAACTCGGATGTGGCTGAGCGCGCCTCAAGCGCAAGTGACGCGACCTGGTCGGGAGTGGGCGCCCAGTGGCCTGTCACATTCTCGCTGAGCGCTGCCGGATGCTGGTCCATGGTCGGGCCGAGCGTCGTGATCGGCGGGACCTTTCCGTCGGGCAGCGCCTGGGCCTCCGCCTGGCGCAGGAGCGCATACGACGCACTTGACCGGCGCACGGTTTGCGCGGCGTTGTTGATCAGGATGTCCAGCGGACCGGCGGCGATGATGGCGTCGGTGAGGGCCACCACCTGCGCCGGGTGGCGAAGGTCGATACCGACGATCTCCAGCCGATCAATCCAATCCTCGTGATCGGGCATCGCCATGAACCGTCGTGCGGCATCGTTGGGAAATCTGGTCGTGATGGTGGTGTGCGCACCGTCGCGAAGAAGTCGCAGCGCGATGTACATCCCGATCTTGGCCCGACCGCCGGTGAGCAGCGCCCGCCGTCCGGTGAGATCGGTCCGCTGATCACGGCGCGCGTGGTGAAGTTCCGCGCAGTCGGGACAGAGCTGATGGTAAAACGCATCAACCACGAAGTAGCGCTCTTTGCAGACGTAACACGCCCGCGGGTTGATGAGCGTCCCCGCCGTTGCACCCTTGACGCGTGACACGAGCGGGATGCCGGCCGTCTCGTCGTCAATGCGCCCGGGGGCACCCGTGGCGGTCGCTGCCGTGACGGCGTCGTCGTTGGCGAGTATCCGCTCGCGCGCGTCACGTCGACGGCGCTTCTTCACCGCCTTGTACAGACCTGAGGTCGCGTGGCGCAGTGCCATGCAATCGGGGTGGTCCGGCGGCAGGTCCGCCGCTTGATTGATGATGCGGAGCACCAGCGCAAGATCGGACGGATCGAGCACCGCGTCGTTGGCGTCGTCGCTCACAGGTCCTCACGATCTGCCGCACACATGGCGCGGATGCGTCGGTCCTTGGATGTCCTCACCGGGCACCCATCTGCAGGGCGTCAAGTGGTCCAAATGAGGGCACGCTCACAGGGCCGTTGCCCTGCCGACCTCGGAATGACACCGCGCCGACGAACTCAGGCGGCGAGCACCGGCTCGATCGCGGGTTGCAGAACCCGACTCACCGATACCGGAAGCAGCCGGACAAATGCGTTCAACTCGGCCGACGGTGCGCCGGTCTTGATGCCCTGGGCGAGACGGTCCAAGACCGCGACCTCACGCGGGCCGATCTCGGCGGCCACCGGTTCGAGCGCCTCGACGAACTTCGCCTGGAGATCCTCATCGAGCACGGAGATCGACGCCATCAATTCATTCGGAAGCTCACTCGCCATTCGAGCATTATCGCACACGCAATGCGTCTTGCGCCGAAACGCAAGGGATTGCATACCCAGGGGAGAATGCAGGTTCCGACCAGCCTGAGGGGGATCCATGATTGCGATTGCCACGATCGTCGGAGCAATACTTGCGGCAATGATCTGCCGGTTCGGCCACGAACTCGGTGCGCGGAACGAAACAATGAGCAACGTGCTTCGCATCAGTGGTGGTGCGTTGCTGTTTGCAATGGCCGCAAACGCCGCCTCCGAGCAGATGTGGCTTGGGACGATCGCGGCAACGTGTTCTGCGGGATTCGTTGCGCTCGGCGGCATCGACATTTTGCGCGGCGAGTCGCGCGCGCCGCAGTTGACGGTTGCGCCACGTGGCGTGGACGTCGAGACGGTGCGCGACGGCGACACCCGGGAGATGCCGGTGATCATGCGTGACGTCGCCTGACACGTTGGTGGGCTCGGGGTCCAAGTGGCGCATCGCCGCCGTACTGATCCTTGCCGCAACCGTCGCGCAACTGGCTGTCGCAACCTTCGTTCCGAACCTTGACCAGTTCGCCGGAAAGGCCTTTCTCTCCCGACTGATCGCCTACCCGGTGATGATGCTGATCGCGCCGGTCGCATGGTGGATCACCACTCGACGACGCTCACCGGCCAGCGCAATGCCATGGGCCGGGGTTGCCCTGGTCATGGTCCCGTTCCTGATCGATGTCACCGGCAACACCCTCGACCTGTACGACACCGTCTGGTGGTGGGACGACGCCAATCACTTCGTCAATTGGGCTTTCCTCAGCGCCGGAGTCGGCGTGATGCTCGCCCGCGACCCACGTGTGCGCGGATGGTTGCTCGTACTCAGCGTCACCGGGATCGGCGCGATCATGGCGATCCTGTGGGAGATCGGCGAGTACTACGCATTCATTCGCGGCGGCACGGAGCTCGCAACGGCGTACACCGACACGCTCGGCGACGAGGTGCTCGGCACCCTGGGCGGCCTGGTGGGTGCCTTGGCTTTGGCGTGGCGCGCCCGGTCGCCGCGGACTACTCCGAGTCGAGCACCAGCTTGATGTCGTGCACCAGATCGTTGGCCTTCACCGACGACACGGGGAAGTAGACCGCCCGGTTGCCATTCGGGTCGACAATCCAGACAACGCCGGAATGTTCGACGATGGACGGGTGTTCGAAGTCCTCCTGGACCGCAACCGCCCAGCTGCTCCACACCGGCTCCAGCTGCGCCCGCGTGCCGATGACATATCGCAGACTGTCACGAACGTTGTGTCGAACCAGGAACTCCTTGACCGCCTTGGGCGTGTCACCTTTGGGATCGACCGAGACAGCCACCAGCACAACGTCCCGTGCTTGCTTTCCGAGCTTGAGACGCGCCGCCTTCATCGATTCCACGATCAGAATGCAGATGTCGGGGCAGTGGGAGTACACAAATGTGACGAGCACGACCTTGCCGCGAAGGTCGGCCATTTTGACGACATCGCCGTCCACGGTCTTGAGACCGATCTCCGGCGCGGGCTGCAGCGGCAGCACCTGACCGCCGCGAAACGGGCTTTGCGTGGATTGGCTGACCACGGCGTCTTCGGTCCCGGTCGCGCCGCAGCCGGCAAGCGCAACCACGGCAAGAATCAGGACGGGCAGGACACGAAGACGATTCACGGCTCAAGCAGCTCCGACGGATGGATGACGCGGACAGGGGACCCGATTTCACGCAACCCCGAGGCGATCTGGCTTGCGCAGCCGGGGTTTGCGACAACCACGACCGGGGCGCCCGCCGCGGCGATCGCCTCAGCCTTGTCGCGACGCAGCCGTGCCGACATCTCCGGTTGGGTCAAACCGTAGACGCCTGCCGCACCGCAGCAACGGCCGGCGTCCTTCACTTCGACGCACTCTGCGCCGCCCGCCTGCAAAAGATCGCGCAGGCTCGATTTGATTCCCTGTGCATGGAGGTGATGGCAGGCGTCGTGCACGGCGACGCGCCCAAGCGGACGCGCGGTCGGCTGCAGATCCATTTCGATGATGTCGCGTACCTTCGCTGCGAAGGCCGTCGCGCGTTGCGCCCAGATGGGATCGTCCGCCAGCAGCTCGTCGTAGATCTTCATGTGGGCGCTGCATCCCGCGCTGTTGACGACAACAACGTCGGCATCTTCAAAGTCGCCGATACGGTCCTTCGCCATCTGCTTGGCGATATCCGGGCGCCCACCGTGGGCGGCAAGCGCTCCGCAACATGCACCTTGCGCCGGGGCAACGGCGCGATAGCCGGATGCGGCCAGGAGGTTCAGCGTCGCCCGGTGCACCGGGCGAAATGCGACGTTCATGACGCACCCGGTGAGCAGGGCAGCTGTCGGGCCCTCCCCCTGGGGTTGGGGCAGTCGCCGCCCCAACTCATTCAGCGACACACGCGGCGTGATTGCGCGAAGGCGCCCCGGCATCAGACGGTCCAACCGAAGGGTCTGCGTGGCACCGAGGCCGATCGCCATGAACTTCATCAGCCGTGGATGGCGCAGCACCGTCGACAGACCGACGCGCTTCAACAACCGCGAGCGTGGCGAGCGAAGCGGCTCCACCATCGCTCGCGACACTTCGATCAAGCGTCCGTATGGCACGCCGCTTGGGCAGGCTGCCTCACAGGCACGGCACGCCAGACACTCGTCCATCATCCGGATGAACGTCTCGTCGATCGGTGCACCCTCGTCGACGACGGCGCGCATGGCGGCGATGCGCCCGCGTGGCGATGCGGTTTCCTTCCCTGTTACGCGGAATGTAGGGCAGTGCGGCAAACAGAGCCCGCACGCGACGCACTGACCGATGTCCTTGGACGACGGGGCGTTGGCGCTCATGCCGACTCGCCCAGCCGATGTGCCGGACTCAAAATCCCGTGCGGGTCGAACGCCTGGCGCATGCGATCCATGATGCCCACCCCATCGGGGAGACGCCCCCAGGGGTCGACGCGAAATTCGGCGGGCGCATGGGCAACGACGGCGTGTCCGCCAAGTGACTCGGCCATCGCTCGAAGCGCATCGAGTTGCGCCGGTTCGCGCAGCGCCACTTGGCACACACCAACTCCGAACTCGGCGATGTACGCAAGCCCTGCCGATACGACGTGCTCGACGAGGTGCACAAGCCGGTTGGCCGGCACACCGACGTCAATCAGCGCGGCGCCAATTGGCGCAATCG
>Ga0209023_10002294_pt1 | contig 24178 bp, 20 predicted proteins | sample LakOneMetagenome_FD_187468 | JGI IMG/M metagenome (GOLD analysis project Ga0209023, IMG submission 187468) | Freshwater and sediment microbial communities from Lake Erie, Canada (SPAdes) (version 2) | ecosystem: Environmental > Aquatic > Freshwater > Lentic | place: Lake Erie, Canada... | reverse complement strand
GCCGCCAGGTTGCGCTGGGCGTCCAGCAGCTCGAGGTAGCTGGAGCGGCCGGCGTCGTAGAGCTTCTGCGCCAGGTCGGCCGAGCGCCGCGCCGAGACCAGGGCGGAGTCGATTTCGCCCGCCTGGCCGGACAGGATGCGCAGGCCGGCCAGGTTGTCCTCGACCTCGGCGAAGGCGCTCAGGACGCTCTGGCGGTAGGTCCCGACCGATTCTTCCAGCACCGCTTCGCTGCGCTCGACGTTGGCGCGGTTGCGGCCGCCGTCGATGATGGGCATCGAAGTCAGGAGGCCCAGCACCCAGGAGCGGCTGCTCCACCGAAACACATCGGAGAAGGCGCCACCTACGCCGCCCCCGGCCGCGCTGATCGTCAAGGCCGGGAACATCGCACCGCGCGCCACGCCGATGCGGGCATTCGACGCTTCCATCGCCCGCTGTGCCGCGACGATGTCCGGGCGGCGCTCCAGCAGCGAGGACGGCAGGCCGGCTGGAATGGTCGGCAATGCGGTCGCGTCCAGCAGCGGGCTGCGGCCGGCCACGTAGTTCGACGCCGGCTTGCCCAGCAGGACCGCGAGCGCGTGTTCCGCGGTGGCGCGCTGGCGCTGCAGGCCGATGGCCTCGGCGCGGGCAGTGGACAGCTCGGTGCGGGCGCGCGACAGGTCGAATTCGCCGATGTCGCCCAGGTCGAAGCGGCGCTGGTTCACGTTGACGCTTTCCTCGCGCAGCTGCACGGTGCGCGTCACGGTATCCAGCTCGGCGTCCAGGGCGCGCAGGCGGAAGTAGGTCTGCGCCACGTCGGCCTGCAGGGCCAGCAGCACCGAGCGGTAGTTGGCTTCCGAGGTCGCCGCATCGCTACGCGCCGCCGACACGCTTGCCGCGACGCGGCCGAACAGGTCGACCTCGTAGCTGGCGGTGAGCTGGGCGTTGTAGCTCGTCACCGGCTGCATCGGCGTGCCTTGCGGCAGGCCCGATTCCAGCGCCGACGGGCGGGCGCGCTGGGCGCCGATGCCGACACCGATCTGCGGCACGCGGTCCGCTGCGGCGATACCCGCGATCGCCCTCGCCTGCTTCACGCGGGCTGCTGCGACCGACAGGTTGGCGTTGTTGGCGCTGGCCTCATCGATCAGCGCAGTGAGCGTCGCATCGTTGAAGGCGAGCCACCACTGGCCGCGCGGCTGCGCTTCGGCCGGCTGGGCCGGTTTCCAGCGCGCACCGTCGACGCCTTCGACCTCGGTCGCGGGGACTTGCGATTCACGGAAGGCGGTCGGCGTTTCCACCGCCGGCTGCTTGAATTCGGGAGTGGCGCAAGCGGTGAGCAGCAGTGCTGCCAACAGCGGGGCCACGCCCTTTGCGATCATGTTGTTCATCTCAATGCACTCCTTCCAGGCTCGGCGCCTTGTGGGCGACGGCCGGGGATTTTTTCTCGAATCGCTTGCCCAGCGTGCGCAGCAGGACATAGAACAGCGGCGTCAGGAACAGGCCGAAGAATGTCACGCCCAGCATGCCGGCGAACACCGCGACACCCATGGCATGGCGCATCTCGGCGCCGGCGCCGGTCGAGAACACCAGCGGCACCACACCCATGATGAAGGCGATCGAGGTCATCAGGATCGGACGCAGGCGCAGGCGCGATGCTTCCAGCGCAGCCTCGAACACGCTGCGGCCGTGGTCTTCCAGTTCTCTGGCGAATTCCACGATCAGGATCGCGTTCTTCGACGCCAGCCCCACCAGCACGAACAGCGCGATCTGGGTGAAGATGTTGTTGTCGCCGCCGGAGAGCTTGACGCCGATGAGGGCGCACAGGATCGACATCGGCACGATCGGGATCACCGCCAGAGGCAGGGTCCAGCTCTCGTACTGGGCGGCCAGCACCAGGAACACCAGCAGCACGCACAGCGGGAACACGTAGATCATGGTGTTACCGGCCAGGATCTCCTGGTAGGTCAGCTCGGTCCATTCATAGGCGATCCCTTTCGGCAGGGTCTCCTTGGCCAGCTGCTCCATGATGGCCTGGGCCTGGCCCGAGGACACGCCCGGGGCTGCGCCGCCGTTGATGTCGGCCGCCACATAGTTGTTGTAGCGCTGGACGCGGTCCGGTCCATAGCTGTCCTTCACCTGCATCAGCGAGGACAGCGGGATCATCTCGCCCTTGTCGTTGCGGACCTTCAGCTGCGCGATCTGCTCCGGCTGCGAGCGGAACTGCGCATCGGCCTGCACCCGCACCTGGTAGGTGCGGCCGAACTGGTTGAAGTCGTTCACGTACAGCGAGCCCAGGTTCACCTGCAGGGTCTGGTAGATGGTCGACAGCGGCACGCCGAGCTGCTTGGCTTTCACGCGGTCCACGTCCGCAAACAGTTGCGGCACGTTGATCTGGTAGCTCGAGAAGACTCCGGCCAGCTGCGGGGTGACCCAGGCCTTGGCCTGCAGCGCCTGCGTGGCTTTGTACAGCTCGTCGTAGCCGAGGTTGCCGCGGTCTTCCAGCATCAGCTTGAAGCCGCCGGTCGTGCCCAGGCCGTTCACCGGAGGCGGCGGCAGCACCATCACGAAGGCGTCTTCCACCGCGCCCATGCGCTTGTTGATTTCGGCGGCGATGGCTTCGGCGCTCTGCTCGGGATGACCCTTGCGCTCGCTGAAGGGTTTCAGGCCGGTGAACACGATGCCGGCGTTCGGCGCGTTGGTGAAGCCGTTGATCGACAGGCCCGGGAAGGCGATCGAGGATTCCACGCCCGGGGTTTCCTTGGCGATGCTCGACATCTTGCGGATCACCTCATCGGTGCGGTCCAGCGAGGCGGCATCCGGCAGCTGGGCGAAACCGATCAGGTAGCCCTTGTCCTGGGCCGGCACGAAGCCCGGCGGCACCACCTTGAACATGAATACCGCGGCCACGCCCAGCGCCAGGTAGACGCCCAGGGTCGCGGTCTTGCGGCGCAGGACGGTCTTCACGCCGCCTTCGTAGCGGTGCGAGGCACGGCCGAAGAAGCGGTTGAAGGCGGCGAAGAAGCGGCCCAGCACCTTGTCCATGGCGCGCGTCAATGCGTCCTTCGGCGCGTCGTGGGCTTTCAGGAGCGCTGCCGACATGGCCGGAGCCAGGGTCAGCGAGACGAAGGCCGAGATCACGGTCGAGATAGCGATGGTCAGGGCGAACTGACGGTAGAACTGGCCGGTCAGGCCCGAAACGAATGCGATCGGCACGAACACGGCGCACAGCACCAGGGCGATCGCGATGATCGGGCCCGACACTTCCTTCATGGCCTGGATGGTCGCGTCATGCGGCGACAGGCCATTGGTGATGTTGCGCTCGACGTTCTCCACCACCACGATGGCGTCGTCGACCACGATACCGATGGCCAGCACCAGGCCGAACAGCGACAGGGTATTGATCGAGAATCCGAACATCAGCATCACGGCAAAGGTACCCACCACCGACACCGGCACCGCCAGCAGCGGAATGATGGAGGCGCGCCAGGTCTGCAGGAAGACGATCACGACCAGGGCGACCAGCACCACGGCTTCCAGCAGGGTCTTGATCACCGAGTCGATCGACTCGCGCACGAACTGGGTCGGGTCGTAGACGATGCTGTACTCGACGCCTTCCGGAAAGTCCTTCGAGAGCTCTTCCATCTTGGCGCGCACGTCGGAGGACAGCTGCAGCGCGTTGGCGTTGGGGGCTTCGAAGATCGGAATCGCCACCGCCGACTTGTTGTTCAGCAGCGAGCGCAGCGCGTAGGAGCTGGAACCCATCTCCAGGCGCGCCACGTCCTTCAGGCGCGTGACGGCGCCGTCATCGCTCGCCTTGACCACGATGTCGCCGAATTCCTCGACGCTCGACAGGCGGCCTTGCGTGTTGACGGTCAGCTGGAACTCGGCGTCCTTGCTCGGGCCCTGGCCCACGACGCCGGCCGCGACCTGCACGTTCTGCTCGCGGATGCTTGATACGACGTCGCCCGCGGTCAGGTTGCGTGCGGCGACCTTTTGCGGGTCGAGCCAGACACGCATGGCGTAGTCGCCCGAGCCGAACAGCTGGACTTCGCCCATGCCGTTCAAGCGCGCCAGCTGGTCCTTGATGTTCAGCACCGCGTAGTTGCGCAGGTAGAGGTCATCGTAGCGGCCGTCCGGCGAATTCAGGTGGACCACCATGGTCAGGTTGGGCGAACTCTTGACGGTGGTGACGCCGATCTGGCGCACCTCCTCGGGCAGGCGCGGCAGCGCGCGCTGCACCCGGTTCTGCACCTGGCTCTCGGCGCGGTCGATGTCGGTACCGATCGCGAAGGTCAGGGTCAGCGCCAGGGCGCCATCCGAGGTGTTTTGCGAAGACATGTAGAGCATGTCCTCGATGCCGTTGATCTGCTCTTCCAGCGGCGCGGCCACGGTTTCGGCGATCACCTTGGGGTTGGCGCCCGGGTACTGGGCCCGCACCACCACCGAGGGCGGCACCACTTCCGGGTACTCGGACACCGGCAGCTTGAAGATCGAGATCAGGCCGCCCACGAAGACGATCACCGACAGCACGACCGCGAAGATCGGCTTGTCGACGAAGAAGCGGGAAAAGTTCATGAATTACTCCTTCGTATTCAGGGCGACTTGCGTGCCGGCCTTCGCGGCGGCAGTCGCCGCGGCATCCATCGGCACGATCTGCGCGGTGACCGGGGTGCCGGGACGTACGCGCTGCAGGCCGTTGACGACGATCTTCTCGCCCGGTTTCAGGCCGGTGCGCACCACGCGCATGCCGTCGACCAGCGGGCCCAGGGTCACGGGACGGTACTCGGCCTTGCTGTCGGCGCCGACCACGACCACGTACTTGCGGCTCTGGTCGGTGCCGACGGCGCGGTCATTGATCACCACCGCCTTGCCGGCCACGCCGCTGCCGACCTGCACGCGGGCGAACAGGCCGGGAACCAGCAGGCGATCCGGGTTGGCCAGGGTGGCGCGCATGCGCACGCTGCCGGTGTTGGCGTCGAGGCGGTTGTCGACGAATTCGAGCTTGCCCTCGTGCGGGAAGCCTTCTTCGCTGCTCAGGCCGACCTTCACGCTGGCAGGCTCGCCGCGCTGGGCGCGGCTGCCGACGCGCAGGTAGGTCTGTTCGTCGCCGTCGAAGCTGGCGTAGATGCGGTCCAGCGAGACGACCGAGGTCAGGACGGCGCTGGCGTCGACCAGGTTGCCCAGGGTGATCTCGGCTTTCGACACGCGGCCGTCGATCGGCGCCGTGATGCGGGTATAGGCGAGGTTCAGGCGCGCGGCCTCGAACTGGGCCGCTGCTGCGCGGGCGGCGGCGTCGAGTTCCTTCTGGCTCGCCGCGCGCTCGTCGAACTCGCGCTGGGCGATGGCCTTGTCTTGCAGCAGGCGTTCGGCGCGCTGCAGTTCCAGGCGCGCGAGGTCGGCTTTCGCCCGCGCTGCGCCGGCTGCCGCGCCGGCGCGGTCAGCCTCGGCCTGGTAGGGGCGCTGGTCGATCACGAACAGCACGTCGCCCTTCTTCACCTCGGCGCCCGGCTTGAAGTTGACGGCCGTGATGTAGCCGCTCACGCGCGGCCGGATCTCGACCACCTCGACCGCTTCCAGGCGGCCGGAGAATTCCTGGGTCTCGGCAACCGGCTTCTCGGCGACGATCGCCGCCGATACCGGCGGTCCGGCCTGCGCCGCGGCCGCTGCCGGTTCGTCCTTGCTGTTGGCGTCGGCGCAGCCATTCAGGACAGCCCCTGCCAGGCCCGCGGCCGCAAGCAGGCCCACGAGCGTTTTCACTGTGCCCATCCGTCGTTGTTGGTCTTTCATGATCAACCTTTCTTATTGAGGAGACAAAACAATCCCTATCGCAGCCGGTACGGGTCCGGATGCGAGGAAAAAAGCGGCCTCTCCGCGCCCGCAGGCGTGGATGACCGATTCATTACAGTGGCTTAGGAGCGGAGTGGACCGCTCAGGGCGCAGGCGTCAACAGCGCATGGCGCGCGGGTGGCCAGCCTGGCTGGCAAGATGTGCATGCTTCATGGCGCACCTTTCTTGAAGAAGTCCCTCACGGCGCTGGCTGGCGGCGAATTTTGGGAAAAACAGGGCCTCCCCGCGCCACGCGGCACGGTGTTCGGGAGACTGCGGATGTCGTGTTACTGCTGGACGGTCAGCGGTCCAGTGCGGCCAGGAAGGTCGCGATCTCGCCCAGTGCGTGCACCTTGCAGGCGCAGTCGTTGCGCCCGCCCGGTTCCGCCAGGGGCGCAGGCGGCATGCGCCGCACCGTGGTGCGCACGCCGGCGTTGATCAGTTTTGCGCCGTATTGTTCGGCCTCGTCGCACAATGGGTCGTCCTCGGCGGAGAGGATCAGGGCCGGCGGCAGGTTCTTCAGGCGGGTCGAGCGCAGCGGCGAGGCATACGGGTGGGCACGGTCCGCGGCATGCGGCAGGTAGCCCCGGTAGGCTTCGGCGCAGGCGTTCGTCATTTTCTCGCGCTCGGGGCATTCGTTCATTTGGCGCATCGAGCAGGTCGACAGGCCGGGATCGAGCATCGGCATGATCAGGATCTGGCCGGCCAGCTTCGGTGCGGCGCGGTCGCGCGCCATCAGGACGCAGACCGCCGCCAGGTTGGCGCCGGCCTCGATGCCGGCCACCACCAGCTTCTTGCCGGACCAGCCCAGCTTGGCCTTGTGCTTGGCCGCCCACAGCACCACGGCGTGGGCGTCTTCCACCGCCGCCGGGAAGGGCTTGACGGTGGCCAGCGTGTAGTTCGAGGCCAGTACCGCGCGGCTCGTGTCGCATTGGGCCAGGTAGCGCAGGAACTCGTCCGCTTCCTGCAGGTCGCCCGAGACGAAGCCGCCGCCGTGGAAGAAGACGACCAGGGTGTCGCGCTTGGCCGGCGCGCCGGCGCCGCTTCCCAGGTAAAGGCGCGCCGCCAGCGGGCCTTCGGCGCCGCCGACTTCGAGCTCGCGCACCTCGACCGCAGCCTGCACCTCGTCGAGCACCGCGCTCATCGTGCGGCTCCTTCGGGCAGGGAGGCCCAGCGGGCGTCCGTTTCGTCGACGCAGGCTTCGCTGCCCAATTCCACTTGCATCGAGAGCGCCTTCAGGCCGCGCGCTTCCGCGCCGGCAGCCTGCGAATAGGCGTCGGTCCCCAGCAGGCCTGCCAGCGCTACCCCGCTCAGGGCGACTGCTACCGTGGTGAAGATTCCATCCCGAATGCTCATGACCTGCTCCATGTGTGTTTACTTTTTGTTGCGATGCACACACTATAGCTATCATCTACAATCAGATAAAGATGTCAATATCGAATTGATTGTTCAGAAGGCTGAACAATCGCAAAGAAGGGAGTCTCACCATGAACAAGCTCCAGGCCATGGAAGTGTTCATCCAGGTCGTCGACTGCGGCAGCTTCACCAAGGCGGCCGAGATGCTGAACCTGCCCAAGGCCACCGTCTCCACCCTGGTGCAGACGCTGGAATCGACGCTGTCGGTCAAGCTGCTGCACCGCACGACGCGCCAGGTCATGATCACCTCGGACGGCGCCGCCTACTACGAGCGCTGCGTGCAGATCCTGTCGGACGTGCGCGACGCCGAGGAATCGCTGTCGCGCCACCGCCTCAGCCCGAGCGGGCGCCTGCGCGTGGACACGCCCACCGGCCTGGCTTCCGAGATCCTGATTCCGGCCTTGCCGGCCTTCTTCGAACGCTATCCGGACATCAGCCTGGAACTGGGCAGCACCGACCGCCCGGTCGACCTGGTCGAGGAAGGCGTCGACTGCGCGGTGCGCGGCGGCGAACTGATCGACCCGAACCTGATCGCGCGCCGCGTCGGCGTGATCAACTTCATGACCTGCGCCTCGCCCGACTACATCGCGCGCCACGGCATGCCGCAGCACCCGCGCGACCTCGAGCGCCACCGCTGCGTGAACTACTTCTCGGCCAAGAACGGGAAGATCAGCAACTGGGATTTCGCGCGCGACGGCGAGCGCATCGAGGTCGCCCTGCCCGGGACCATCGCCCTCAACGATTCCAACGCCTACGTGCAGGCGGGGCTGGCCGGGCTGGGGGTGATCATGATGACGGACTACCTGCTGACGGCCCACGTCGCATCGGGACGGATGGTGCCGGTGCTGCCGGAATGGCGCAGCGACCCGCTGCCGGTGCACATCGTGTATCCGCAGAACCGCCACCTGTCGGCCAAGGTCAGGGTGTTCGTGGAGTGGGTGTCGGAGCTGTTCGCGGCGCACCCGAACCTGCGCCTGCAGGCGCCGCGCCTGGCTAGCGCGGCGGCTGATTTGCAGCTGGAGACCGTGTAGAATCGGGCGAAACCGGACAACAGATCCACAGGAGACGCCCATGAACCACAGTTCGCAACCCCGCAACATCGACATCCTGCTGGCGCGCTACGCCGAAAGCCACCGCAACCACGCCAACGAGATCATCCACTTCGTGTGCATCCCGCTGATCGTCCTGAGCTTGCTGGGCATCCTGTGGGCGATCCATCCGGTGGTGGCGATCGCGACGACCATTGCCTCGCTTGTCTACTACGTCAAGCTGTCGCCCCAGTTCGCGGTCGGCATGGGCGTGATGAGCGCGGCGATGCTGGGGATCCTGGCGCTCATGCCCGAGTTTACGGTGCTGCCGGTGTCGATCGCGGTGTTCGTGGTGGCGTGGATCGGCCAGTTCATCGGGCACAAGATCGAAGGGAAGAAGCCGTCCTTCTTCGATGACCTGCGCTTCCTGCTGATTGGGCCGCTGTTCGTGCTGTCCTTCCTGTACCGCCGCCTGAATTTCGCTTACTAATAGGGTGGACGGCTTCGCCGTCCGCGCGTTCAACTCACCGATGAAATGACGCTGCGTCCGCTCATCGTCGGTTTGAACGCGTGGGCGGGGGACCGCCCACCCTACGAAAAACGGGGCAAGCAGGTATACTCGCTCGATGCCCTCCTCCGCCCTCTTCACCATCGCCGCCCTGATCTGGGGTTCGACCTTCTTCGCCATCACCCTGCAACTGGGCGAGGCGCCGCCGGCGGTCTCGGTGGCCTACCGCTTCTTCCTGGCCGCCGCCACGCTCTTCCTCATCTGCATCGCCAGGCGCGACCGACTGGGCCTGCCGTGGCGCGTGCACAAGTGGATGGCGCTGCAGGGCGTGCTGACCTTCTGCATCTCCTACCTGTGCACCTACGAGTCCGAGCAGTACGTCGTGTCGGGCCTGGTGGCCGTGGTGTTCGCGCTGATGGTGTTCTGGACGCCGCTGCTCTCCAGCCTGTTCTTCGGTACCGTCATCAACCGCCGCACGGTCGGCTGCGGGGTCGCCGCGATCGCCGGCGTGGCCCTGCTGTTCTGGCATTCGATCGGCGCCGCCTGGCTTGAGTTCCAGGCTGGGGGCAGCGCGAAATTCATCGCCGGCGTGGTGCTGGCGCTGGCGGCGACCATCGCCAGCTCGGCCGGCAGCATCGTGGTCAGCAAGGTCAAGGAAGAATGCGACAACCTGCCCTTGACCATGGCCTGGTCGATGCTGTGGGGCGCGTCGCTCGTCACCGTCTGGTCGCTGGCGCACGGCGACAGCTTCGTGATCCCGGCCAGCCCGACCTACTGGGGCGGCCTGGTCTACCTGTCGATCTTCGGTTCCGTGATCGCCTTCTTCGCCTACTTCACCCTGATCGGCCGCATCGGCGCGCAGAAGACCGTCTACATCGGCGTGATCACGCCGGTGCTGTCGGTGCTGCTGTCGATCCAGCTCGAAGGCTACCGTCCCGGCCCCATCGAATTCACCGGCATGGTCCTGTGCCTGGCCAGCGTGGCCTGGGCCCTGCGCGCGCCCGCAGCCAAACCCGTGCAATCCGCCAACCTGAACAACCCACTCGAAACACCATGACCACTTTCACCATCCGCCCCGCCACGCCCGAAGACGTCAGCCACATCATTTCGATGATCAGGGAGCTGGCCGTGTTCGAAAAACTCGAGCACATGGTCGTTGCGACCGACGCCCTGCTGCACGAAGGCCTGTTCGGCACGCAGCCGTCCTGCGAAGCGATCATGGGCGAGGAAGACGGCGAAGTGGTGTGCTTCGCGCTGTTCTTCCATAACTTCTCGACCTTCCTGACCAGGAAGGGCCTGTACCTGGAAGACCTCTACGTGCGCCAGTCGCACCGCGGCAAGGGCTATGGGACGGCGATGCTGACCCGCCTGGCCAACATCGCCGTCGAGCGCCAGTGCGGGCGCTTCGAGTGGTCGGTGCTGGACTGGAACGAACCGGCGATCCAGTTTTACAAGGCCATGGGCGCGGACATCCTGCCCGACTGGCGCATCTGCCGCGTCACCGGCGACAGCCTGGCGGCGCTGGCGGAACGCCGCGCCTGATTCTATCCGCACAAGAAAAAGCCCACGGACCAGAAGGCGCCGTGGGCGAACCCATTTTCATCAAATGGGGAGGGGAGATGGTGAATCACACAGGTTCACTATAGGCGTCGGTTCTTAAGCGGCAATGAAGCTTTACATCTCGTTACCGTTGTTACGATGCCAAGTTCTGTCTTCTTCCAGCGTGTGATGCGATTCGTTCAGTCCATCATTCCCCAGTTGGGAACGGCCGATTTGATGCCTGTCAAAAACACTTCCATTGACCGCGTTCGATATGTGGGAACGCAGCGCTTTTGCAGCGCCCCGGCTCACGCGCCGAGATGAGCGGCGCGCACGATCCCGCCGTTCACCACGGCGCGGCAGGGATTCGAGCCCATGGCATAGGCCAGGTCGGCCGGCCGGGCAATGTCCCACAGCGCCATGTCGGCCACCTTCCCGACCTCCAGGGTGCCGATCTGGCCATGCAGGCCGAGGGCGCGCGCGCCATTGACGGTGGCGCCGCGCAGGGCTTCCTGCGGCGTCAGGCGCCACAAGGTACAGGCCATGTTCATCGCCAGCAGCAGGGACGTCATCGGCGAGGTGCCCGGGTTGCAGTCGGTGGCGACCGCCATCGGCACGCCGGCTTCGCGCAGCGCCGCGACCGGGGGCGGCATCGACTCGCGCAGGAAATAATAGGCCCCCGGCAGCAGCACGGCCACGGTGCCGGCGGCCGCCATGGCATTGATGCCGGCCTGGTCCAGGTATTCGAGGTGGTCGGCCGACAGGCCGCCATAGCGCGCCACGAGCTGGGCGCCGCCCTGGCTCGATAACTGTTCCGCATGCAGCTTGACGGGCAGGCCGAGCCGGCGCGCGGCCTCGAACACGCGTTCGGTCTGTGCATGGGTGAAGCCGATGCGCTCGCAGAACGCGTCCACCGCATCGACCAGGCCCTGGCTTGCGAGCCGCGGCAGCATGTCGGTGCACAGCGCCTCCACGTAGTCGTCGGGGCGCCCCGCGAATTCCGGCGGCAGCGCGTGGGCGCCGAGGAAGGTGGTGGCGACCCGCACCGGCAGGCGCTTGGGGACCTCGCGCGCGGCGCGCAGCATGCGCTCCTCGGCGGCCGGCTCGAGGCCGTAGCCGGACTTGATCTCGAGCGTCGTGACGCCTTCCGACAGCAGCCGGGCCACCCGCGGCAGGCTTTGCGCAAGCAGCTCGCCGACATCGGCCGCGCGGGTGGCGCGCACCGTGGACATGATGCCGCCGCCCTGGCGCGCGATGTCCTCGTAGCTGGCGCCGTTCAGGCGCGCTTCCCATTCATTGCTGCGGTTGCCGGCGTGGACGATGTGGGTGTGGCAGTCGACCAGGCCGGGCGTCATCCAGGCGCCCTTGCAGTCGACCTCCTCGTGGGCCGGCGGCGCGGCGGCGCACGCGCCGATCCAGGCGATGCGTCCGTGGCGGACGGCGAGCGCGGCATCCTCGACCTCGCCGTAGCCGCCGACCATCGTCGCCAGGTGGACGTTGGTGAACAGCAGGTCCGCCGCCTCACTCATAATAGGTCTCGTCCTCGTCCTCTTCGTCGCCGTGGTACCAGACGTCGACGATATAGACCATGCCCTGCCCCGCTTCCAGCTTCCACACCGAGCCGCCTTCGAGCACCACCGCGTCGTAGCGTACCAGGCCGATGCGCTCTTCTTCGTTGCGCAGCTCCAGCGCATCGCCTTCGGCCAGGAACAGCACCGTCACGTCGGCGCGCGCCACGAAGGTGGAGTCGCCCGACAGGCGGCGGCGTCCGAAGGTGTGGTAGCAGCGCTCGCTGCGCGTCATGGCATTGAAATCCAGGCTGCCGCCGCGATTGAGCTTGGCCTCGACCTTCGAGCTGCCATCGAAGGCAACCACCGGGTCGGCATCCGTGACCAGGGTCGGCTCACCGTCGATGTCAAGGGTCATGCCATGGCCCTCGACCAGCGCCAGCGTGCGGTCCACGCCGGGGAAGAGGGAAAAGGCGCCATCCTTCTCGATGCTGGCCAGGCTGACGCGCCAGTCGAAGTCCTCGAAACCGGAATCCGGCGGGCCGATGGCGATCTCGGTGGTGCTGCCGCCGCCGTTCTTCCACGGCACCGGCGCCAGCGCCGCGAAGGGGATCAGAGTGGTCATTGACTTGCCTCCCGTAGTTCGTTGACTGCATGCCGGTAGCGCTGCGCGATTGCCTCTTGCGCCACGTGGCGGCCCGCCTGCACCACCCAGCGCCCGCCGCACAGCACGTCGCGCACCAGGTTGTCGTTGCCGCAGAAGAGGAAGCGGCCCAGCACTTCCTCGTCCCGTACGCCATCCAGGTTCGGATGGCTGTCGTCCAGCACCAGCAGGTCCGCACGCAGGCCGACGGCGAGCGCGCCGACCTTGCGGCCGGCCGCCTGGGCGCCGCCACGCAAGGCAGCTTGCCACAAGTACTGGCCGACGTCGCGCTGTTGGGGCGTGAAGGCGACGTTGCGGCGCTGGTGCTGCAGGCGTTGGCCGTATTCCAGCCAGCGCAGCTCCTCGACCGGACTTTGCGACACGTGGCTGTCGCTGCCGATGCCGAAGCGTCCGCCCGCATCGATGAAGGGTCGCAGCGGGAACAGGCCGTCTCCGAGGTTGGCCTCGGTGGTCGGGCACAGGCCGGCCACGGCGCCGCTGCGGGCAATCCCCTGCACTTCCCCGTCGTTCAGGTGGGTGGCGTGCACCAGGCACCAGCGCTCGTCGACCGCGACCTGGTCCATCAGGTATTCGACCGGCCGGCGGCCGGCATACGCGAGGCTCTGCTCCACTTCCCCCTGCTGCTCGGCGATATGGATGTGCAGCGGGCGCCCCTGGGGCAGGGCCGCGGACAGTTCCCGGATCTGCGCGATGGTGGCCGCGCGCAGCGAATGCGGCGCCGCGCCGACCTCGAGCTGGCCGCCGCGCAAGGGCGACAGCGCGTCCACGATGCCGAGGATGTCGTCGACACCGGTGCGGAAGCGCCGCTGCTCGGGTTTGAGGGGCTGCTCGCCGAAGCCGGCGTGGCTGTACAGCACCGGCAGCAGGGTCAGCCCCATGCCGGTGGCGTGGGAGGCAGCAGCGACGCGCTCGGCCGTCTCCGCCGGGCGCGCATAGGCGTCGCCGCCTGGTGCGCGCTGCAGGTAATGGAATTCGCACACCGCGGTATAGCCGTGACGCAGGCACTCCGCGAACAGCTGGGCGGCGATCGCCTCGATCTGCTCGGGCGTGATGCGGGCAGCGAAGCGGTACATCAGGTCGCGCCAGGTCCAGAAGCTGTCCGGGCCCTCGCCCGCAACCTCGGTCAGGCCGCCCAGCGCGCGCTGGAAGGCATGTGAATGCAGGTTGACCATGCCCGGCAGGACGTGGTCGGCGCGCGGCACACCAAGGGGTGGCACGCCCTGCGCCTCGACCCGCGTCAGGTCGCCGTGCGCATCCCATTCGAGCAGCACGTCGCGCCGCCAGCCTTCAGGCAGCAATGCATGGCGCGCGAACAGGGCTCTCATGCGCGCACCCAGCCGGCCGCAGCCTTGACCATGTCCTTCAGCAGCGGCTGGACCTCGCCGGCAACCTCGGGACGGTATTCGAAAGGTGGCGCTTCGTTCATGTACAGGCACTGGCACATCTCGAGCTGGATCGCGTGCACGCCCTGCTCCGGCTGGCCATACTTGCGCGTGATGTGGCCGCCCTTGAAGCGGCCGTTCACGGCGATACTGAAGCGGTCCTGCGCATGTGCTACACCCACCACGGCTTCCTGCAATCCGGGATCGCAGGATGTGCCGTCCGCCGTGCCGAAATTCAGGTCCGGCAGACGGCCCTCGAAGAAACGCGGCACGATGGAGGCGATCGAGTGCGCATCCCACAGCACCACGCGGCCGAACTCACGTTTCAGTCGGTCGAGCTCAGCGCGCAGCTGCTCGTGGTAGGGCATCCAGTAGCGTTCCAGGCGGCGACGTACCTCAAACTCGTCCGGCGTGCGGCCTTCCAGGTAGAGGCTCTCACGGCCGAAGGTATCGACCGGGCACAGTCCCGTGGTGTCCATGCCCGGGTACAGGTTGGTGTTCTCGGGCGGGCGGTTCAGGTCGATGAGGTAGCGCGACCAGCGCGCCGAGATGGTCGACACGCCCATCTCTTCCAGGAAGCCGTACAGTTCCGGCAGGTGCCAGTCGGTGTCGGCGGTCGACGCCGCGCAGGGCGTCATGGTCGCCAGCACCTCGTCCGGAATGTCGGTGCCCGCATGGGGCATCGACACGAGCATGGGGAGCCTGCCTGCCTTGAACCGGAAATCCATGTCCTCTCCTGAATGATTGATTATGGGTGCAGCACGGTGAACAGTTCCTTGATTGACGCCGACAGCTCGCCGTCCACGACCATGCGGCGCGCGGCCTCGATGTCGGGGGCGAAGAAGCGGTCCGCATCGTAGGGCGCCACGCGCGAACGCAGCTGGGCGTGCACGTGCTCCAGGTGGTCGGAACTCCTCAAGGGGCGGTGGAACTCGATGCCCTGGGCCGCCGCCAGCAGCTCGATACCGACGATCACCGCCGTATTGTGCGCCATCTGGTCCAGACGGCGCGCCGCGAAGGTGGCCATGCTGACGTGGTCTTCCTGGTTGGCCGAGGTCGGCAGGCTGTCGACGCTGGCCGGATGGGCCAGGGACTTGTTTTCCGAGGCCAGCGCGGCCGCCGTGACGTGGGCGATCATGAAGCCCGAATTCAGGCCCGGCTCCTTCACCAGGAAGGCCGGCAGGCCCGACAGGTTGGCGTCGATCAGCAGCGCGATGCGGCGTTCGGACAGGGCGCCGATCTCGGCGATGGCCAGCGCCAGGGTGTCGGCGGCGAAGGCCACCGGCTCGGCGTGGAAGTTGCCGCCGGAGATGATGGCGCCGTCCTCGGGGAACAGCAGCGGATTGTCGGTGACGGCATTTGCCTCGATCAGCAGGGTGCGGCCGGCATTGACGATGATGTCCATGGCCGCGCCCATGACTTGCGGCTGGCAGCGCAGGCTGTACGGGTCCTGCACGCGCTCGTCGCCCACCAGGTGGGAGGCGCGGATGGCGCTGCCCTTGACCAGTTCGCGGTAGATCGCGGCAGCCGCGATCTGGCCCGGCTGGCCGCGCACCGCGTGGATGCGCGCGTCGAAGGGCGCATCGCTGCCGCGCGCCGCATCGACCGACAGGGAACCGGCCACCATGCCGGCTTCCAGCAGGCGCTCGGCCATGAACAGGCCGTGCAGGGCCAACGCGGTCGAAACCTGGGTGCCGTTGATCAAGGCCAGGCCCTCTTTCGCGGCCAGGGTGACGGGCTCGATGCCGGCAGCCTTCAGGGCTGCGGAGGCGTCCATCAGCTCTCCCCGATAACGCACCGGTCCCACGCCCAGCATGGCCAGGGTCATGTGGGCCAGCGGCGCCAGGTCGCCCGAGGCGCCGACCGAGCCTTGACTCGGGATCGCCGGCATGATGCCCGCGTTGTACAGTTTGACCAGGGTCTCGATGATCAGGGGGCGCACGCCCGAGTAGCCGCGCGCCAGGCTGCCGATCTTGGTCAGCACGATCAGGCGCACGATATTGTCGGCGATGAGTTCACCGGTGCCCACCGCATGCGACAGGATCAGGTTGCGCTGCAGCGCTTCCAGCTGGTCGTTCGGGATGTGGGCCTTGGCCAGGATGCCGAAGCCGGTGTTGATGCCATAAGCAGGGTCGCCCTTGGCGGTGATCTTCTGGACCAGGGCGCAGGAGGCTTCGACCGCGGCCCAGGCTGCGGGCGCGAGCGACAGTGGAACATGGGCGGCCCAAACGGCGCGCAGGTCTGCCAGGCGAAGTTCACCCGGTTGCAGGGTCAGGTGGTGGTGCGATTCGTTCATGTGTTGACTGCCTTACTTGATCATCGGGAGAATCAGGCCATTCTTCCTGGCCGTCTCGATTGCGCTGTCGTAGCCCGCGTCGGCGTGGCGCATCACGCCCGAGCCGCTGTCGTTCACCAGCACGCGCGCCAGGCGCTGCGCGGCGCTTTCCGTGCCGTCGGCCACGATGACGACGCCCGAGTGTTGGGAGTAGCCCATGCCCACGCCGCCGCCATGGTGCAGCGAGACCCAGGTGGCGCCGCCCGCGGTGTTCAGCAGGGCGTTGAGCAGGGGCCAGTCCGACACCGCGTCGGTGCCGTCGCGCATGGCTTCGGTCTCGCGGTTCGGGCTCGCCACGGAACCGGTGTCGAGGTGGTCGCGGCCGATCACGATCGGCGCTTTCAGTTCGCCCGTACGGACCATCTCGTTGAAGGCCAGGCCCGCCAGGTGGCGCTCGCCCAGGCCCAGCCAGCAGATGCGCGCCGGCAAGCCCTGGAAGGCGATGCGTTCGCGCGCCATGTCGAGCCAGCGGTGCACCCGTGCGTGCTGCGGGAACAGCTCCTTGATCTTCGCGTCGGTTTTATAGATGTCTTCCGGGTCGCCGGACAGCGCCACCCAGCGGAAGGGGCCGCGGCCCTCGCAGAACTGGGGACGGATATAGGCCGGGACAAAACCCGGGAAGTCGAAGGCATTCTCCACGCCCTCGTCCTTGGCGACCTGGCGGATGTTGTTGCCGTAGTCGACGGCGTAGGACCCCATGGCCTTGAAGTCGAGGATGGCGCGCACGTGCACGGCGCAGGACGCGGCGGCGGCGCTCTTGAGGCGTGCATGCTGCGCCGGGTCCTGCTGGGCGGCCTTCCACTCTTGCACCGTCCAGCCTTGCGGCAGGTAGCCGTTGATCAGGTCGTGGGCCGAGGTCTGGTCGGTGACGAGGTCGGGCACCAGGCCGCCAAGCTTCGCGCGGCGCACCAGTTCCGGCAGCACGTCGGCGGCGTTGCCGAGCAGGCCGATGGAAACGGCTTCGCGCTTCGCCGTGTATTCCTTCACCATCGCCAGCGCTTCGTCGATGTCGCGCGCCTGCTTGTCGAGGTAGCGGGTGCGCAGGCGGAAGTCGATGCTGTTCTGCTGGCACTCGATGTTGAGCGACACCGCGCCCGCAAAGGTCGCGGCCAGCGGCTGGGCGCCGCCCATGCCGCCCAGGCCCGCGGTGAGGATCCAGCGGCCAGCCATGTCGCCGCCGAAGTGCTGGCGGCCGGCTTCGGCGAAGGTCTCGTAGGTGCCCTGCACGATGCCCTGGGTGCCGATGTAGATCCAGCTGCCGGCGGTCATCTGGCCATACATGAACAGGCCCTTGCGGTCGAGCTCATTGAAGTGCTCCCAGTTCGCCCATTTCGGCACCAGGTTGGAATTCGCCAGCAGCACGCGCGGGGCGTCCGCATGGGTGCGGAACACGCCGACTGGTTTACCGGACTGGATGAGCAGGGTCTGGTCGTCTTCCAGTTCGCGCAGCGAGGCGAGGATCTGGTCGTAGCACTCCCAGTTGCGCGCGGCGCGCCCGATGCCGCCGTAGACGACCAGCGCCTGCGGGTTCTCGGCCACCTCGGCGTCGAGGTTGTTCTGGATCATGCGGTAGGCGGCTTCGGTGAGCCAGCTCTTGCAGGAGAGTTCGGTTCCGCGTGGAGCGCGGATCGAGCGCGAGGGGTCGAAGCGGGGATCAATGGGCATCGGTGAGTTCATGGCGGCTCCTGGGTTGGAATCTGCAATGAGTCTAGGTTGTCTATACAACCAAGTCAACCAATTTAATTGTTGGCCTTGACGGCTTTCGTAGCGTGGGCAAGTTTCTTGCCCACGCGTTCAAGCAGCAGATGAAAAGACGCGGTACGGCCATTCAAATGATAGTTGAACGCGTGGGCGGGGGACCGCCCACCCTACGGATTACTTCTTGAACACCTGCTTGCCACCCACCCAGGTCTCCAGCACGGCGGTCTTGAAGATGTCATAGGTCGACATGCGGAACAGGTCGCGGTCGATCACGATGAAGTCGGCATGCTTGCCCACTTCCAGCGAACCGAGGCTGTTCTCCTGGTGGCCGGCCCAGGCCGCATCCAGGGTGAAGCAGCGGAAGGCTTCCTTGAGCGACATCGCCTGGTTCGGATACCAGCCTGCCACCGGCTGGCCGGCGTGGTCCATGCGGGTGACGGCGGCGTGGATGCCGTAGAAGGGGTTCGGCGACTCCACCGGGAAGTCCGAACCGCAGGCGATGCGCGAACCCTGGTGCAGGAAGCTGCGCCAGGCGTAGGCGCCCTTGATGCGTTCCGGGCCGACGCGGGTCTCGGCCATGTTCTTGTCCGAGGTCGCGTGGGTCGGCTGCATCGAGGGGATGATACCGAGCGCCTGGAAGCGCGGGATGTCCTGGGCCGTCACCACCTGGGCGTGCTCGATGCGGTGGCGCTGGGCGGCGCTCTTGGTGACACCGAGTTCCTTCTGGTAGATGTCCAGGATCTGCTTGTTGCCGGCGTCGCCGATCGCGTGCACGTTGACCTGGTAGCCCTTGCGCATGGCCTTGCTCATCATGGCGTCCATCTGCGCGGTCTTGAAGAACAGCAGGCCGTGCGAATGCGGCTCGTCGCTGTAGGGCTTGATGAGGGCGGCGCCGCGGCTGCCCAGGGCGCCGTCCGAATACAGCTTCACGGCGCGCAGCGCGTACATGCCGTCGGCGTAGTCCTTCAGCGGGCCGTTCCTGGCCAGCTGGTCGAAGTCCGCGCCGGTGCCGCCGATCATGGCGTAGACGCGCGCCGTCAGCTTCTTCTTGTCGGCGTAGTCGCGGTACAGGCGGTCTTCCGCCACGCCGATGCCGGCGTCGTGCACGGCGGTGATACCGACGCGCGCGATTTCCTGCAGCGATTTGTCGAGCACCATGCGGCCCTCTTCTTCCGTCTGGGCCGGCATGACCTTGGTCACCAGTTCCTGGGCCGCGTCGACCAGCACGCCGGTGGCCTCGCCGTTCGCGTCCCGTTGAATCTTGCCGCCGGCCGGGTCCGGGGTCGATTTCGTGATGCCGGCCAGCGCCAGCGTGCGGCTGTTGGCCCAGCCGGCGTGGCCGTCGACGCGCTCCAGCCACACCGGGCGATCCGACACCACGGCGTCGAGTTCCTGGGCGGTCGGGAAGCGGCCCAGCTTCCAGTTCTCCTGGTTCCAGCCGCGGCCGCGGATCCAGGCGTGTCCGGCGTTGGCCTTGGCGTAGTCGGCGATGGACTTGATGGCGCTCGCCAGCGAGGTGGTGCCCGACAAGTCGAGCTGGGTCAGCTGCTGGCCCAGGCCGAACACGTGGCCGTGCGCGTCGATCAGGCCCGGCAGCACGGTGCGGCCCTGCATGTCGACCTGGCGCGCGCCCTTCGCCTTGGCCGTCACGTCGGCATTGCTGCCGACGGCCGTGATGCGGCCACGATCGTCGAAAGCCAGTGCGCTGAACTGCAGCAGCTCGCCCTTGGCGTTCAGGGTGTAGCCGTTGGCGTTCGTGATGACCGTATCGGCATGGGCCGAGGACAGGACGCCGAGGCTGGCAAGGACGATCAGGGAAGACAGGGGGATGTGGCGCGCGCGCATGCTTTCTATTCTCCGTTTTTATAGGGCCCCGCGCCTCGTGGGCGCAGCACAACGGAGTGTATAGAAATTCAAGGGGCGGGCATAGGGCATGCCCCGCCTGGCTAGGTGGCGTCGTGGAAGATGATCCCCAGGGTGTGACGGGTTCCGCTGCGCAGGCGGCTGACGCCATGGCGCATCGCCACCCGGTAGACACCGCGCGTGCCCTGCACCGGCCGCTGGTTGACCGGGAAGACCACGGCGTCGCCCTGCTTCAGGGGCACGACTTCGGCGCGCGACTGCATGCGCGGACGCTGCTCCGTCAATACGAATTCTCCTCCCTCGAAATCCTCGCCCGGCGTCGACAGCAGCACCGCCACCTGCAGCGGGAACACCAGCTCGCCGTAGAGGTCCTGGTGCAGGCAGTTGTAGTCGCCCGCGCGGTAGCGCAGCAGCAGGGGCGTCGGCCTCAGCTGCCCGGCCGCATGGCAGCGCGCCAGGTAGTCTTCGTGCTCGTCGGGAAAGCGGGCATCGAGGCCGAGGACCGCCTGCCAGCGGTTGGCGATCACCGCCAGCGGCGGGTACAAGTCCGCACGCAGGGCCGCCAGGGGCGCGGGCAGCGGATAGGCAAAGTATTGGTACTCGCCGCGCCCGAAACCATGGCGTTCCATGACGACCCTGCTGCGAAACAGATCCGGGCGCTCGTACAGCGCGGCGGCAGCCGTGCACTCCTTCGCCGGGAGCAGCCCGGGAATCACGGCGCAACCGAAGGCGCCGAGCTCCTCTTCCACCCGGTCCCAGGCGATCACTGAGCCGCCTCGCGCTCTAGCAGGGTGCGCTTGCGCTCGATCCCCCAGCGGTAGCCGGACAGGTTGCCGTCCGTGCGCACCACGCGGTGGCAGGGAATCGCCACCGCCACCGGGTTCGCCGCGCAGGCGCTGGCCACCGCACGGGCGCCCGTCGGCATGCCCAGGCGCTGGGCCAGCTCGCTGTAGCTGACCGTGACGCCCGCCGGCACCGCGCGCAGCGCTTCCCACACGCGGCGCTGGAAGGCGGTGCCGCGCACGTCGAGCGGCAGGTCCAGGCCGATGCGCGGCGCTTCCACGAAGCCGACCACCTGCGCCACCACCCTTTCATACTCGGCTTGCGCGCCGATCAGCTCCGCCTGCGGAAAGCGCGCCTCGAGGTCGTGCACGAGCGGTTCCGGCTCGTCGCCGATCAGGATGGCGCAGATGCCCTGGCTGGTCGAGGCCACCAGGATCGCGCCGAGCGAGCAGCCGGCGACGGCGAAGCGGATGGTCTCGCCCTGCCCGCCCGCGCGGTAGCGGCCAGGCAGCATGCCGAGCGCGCCGGCGCTCGCCTCGTAGAAGCGTCCGCTGGAGCCGAAACCGGCATCGTAGAGCGCATCGGTGACGCTCGCGGCGCCGGCAAGGCCCTGCTGCAGGCGCGCGGTGCGGCGCGCCGCCGCGTAGGCCTTGGGGGTGATCCCGGTATGCTGCTTGAACAGGCGGTGGAAGTGGAAACGGCTCAGGCCCACCGCCTCGGCCAGGGCATCCAGGCTGGGCGTCTCCTCGGCCTCGTCGATCATGCGGCAGGCCCGGGCCACGGCCGCGGCCTGGCGTTCGGCCAGCGGCGGCAGCGTCGGCTCGCAGCGCCGGCAGGCGCGAAAGCCGGCCGCTTCCGCGTCCTGTGGGCTGGCGTGGAAGGCGACATTGGCGCGCAGGGCGCCGCGCGAGGGGCAGGACGGCCGGCAGTAGACGCCGGTGCTGCGCACCGAATAGTAGAACTGGCCATCGGCGTCGCGGTCGCGGCGCTGGACCGCCGCCCAGCGCGCTTCCTCACTGTCGTAGATCTTGTTCATGGCATTCATGATGGGTGTCCGGTGTTGTCGCGATGCCTGCACGATATGCCCGCGCCGGCGCCGGGTCACTCCGGCTCTTGCTTTCGAATTGCGGTGCTAGAATCCGGGTCGCGGCCCGCGTCCGCAATCGGCCTATCGCATGCGTCCCCGGAGAGTAGTTTGGAAGAACAGATCGCGCAAGACAGCACCCCCATTTTCCAGCGAATCAAGGATTACCTGGTCGGCGAGATCGCGTCCGGCCGCTGGAAGGAAGGCGACCTGGTGCCCTCCGAGCAGGCGCTGGTGCGCCAGTTCGGCGTCTCGCGCATGACCGTCAACCGCGCGGTGCGCGAACTCACCGCCGAGGGTGCGCTTGTACGGCGCCAGGGCTCGGGCACCTATGTGGCGCCGCAGAAGTACCAGGCGACCCTGGTCGAGATCCGCAATATCGCCGACGAGATCCGCGCGCGCGGCCGCGCCCACCGCAGCCAGCTCCTGTTGCTGCGGGCGGAAACGGCGGGCGACGAACTCTCGGCCGAATTCGAGCTGGACGCAGGCAGCCAGCTCTTCCATTCGATCATCGTGCACTTCGAGAACGACGCGCCGATCCAGGTCGAGGACCGCTGGGTCAACCCGGCATGCGCGCCCCACTACCTGGCGCAGGACTTCGGCGCCATCACCCCGAACGAGCACCTGATGGCGGCCGCGCCGCTGCAGGGCGCCACCTACGGCATCGAAGCCCAGCCGGCGCCGGACGACGTCGCGGCCATGCTGGGCGTCGCCCCCGGCCTGCCCTGCCTGGTGCTGCACCGCCGCACCACCTCCGGCGGCCGGGTGGCCTCGGTGGCGACGATGTGGCATCCGGGCCACCTGGCGCGCTTCACCGGCAGCGTCTGAAAGCCCGATAGGTGATCCGGCGCAAGCCGGACCAGCCTTATGCGTGGTGCATGCAACATCCGTGTTCATTATTTCCACATCAGTGGAAAACTTCGCCATAATGGCCCCGGTTCAATTACCCAGGGTCTCCCATGCAGCCACCGTCCTCGCCAGCACCGCACGCCGTACCCAGGCGCGTCCTGCTGCTCGACGACGACCGCTTCATGCTCGACGTGCTGCGCGACATGCTGGGCATGCTCGACGCCTCCGGCCCCTTCGACGTGCATGCCGAGATCGACGCCAGGCGCGCCCTGGCCGCGCTGCCGCGCCACGACCCCGACCTCCTGATCTGCGACCTGGCCATGCCCGAGATGGACGGCATCGAGTTCCTGCAGGCCGCCGCCGGCCAGGGTTTCAATGGCCGCGTCATCCTGGTCTCGGCCATGGAAGACGGGGTGCGCAATGCCGCCACCGAGCTGGCGCGCGCCCTCGGCTTGCAGGTGGCGGGGGCCTTCCGCAAGCCGCTCGCGATCGAGCAGCTGCGCCGTGCAGTGCAATGTTGAGATTTTGTACAAACCGCCCCACACTTTTTGAAAAAATGGGGTATTATTCGGCACATCCCCGCCTGACACCCCCTTGCCGTCCTTCCATATTGTTTTTTGCACACAGTGCCTCCACCATTGTGTAGCAGCTCATTTATTAGATGAGCACAGCACGGAAGCCGTGCCCGGGGCCTCGCAGGATCGGCCCAGGCCGCCAGGCGTTATTTGATCCTTACCTCATCTGAGGAACCTATGAGCGAAAACATTAAACACATCAGCGATGCAACCTTCGATGCCGAAGTGCTCAAGTCCGAGCGCCCGGTGCTGGTCGACTTCTGGGCCGAGTGGTGCGGTCCGTGCAAGATGATTGCCCCTATCCTGGAAGAAGTCGCAAAAGAATACGAAGGCAAGCTGACCATCGCCAAGGTCGACGTGGACGCGAACCAGGCCGTGCCGGCCAAGTTCGGTATCCGCGGCATCCCGACCCTGATTCTGTTCAAGAACGGTGTCGCAGCGGCGCAGAAGGTCGGCGCCATGGCCAAGGGCCAGCTGACTCAGTTTATCGACAGCAACATCTGATACTGATACCATGAGCGACGGCAGCGCGCCCGCGTTGCCGTCATCGTCGGGAAGCTCACCGGCTCCGGTGCTTCCCAGCTTACCAACCCCGTTGTTCCCTCCCCTACCTTTACTTTCCCGTCACGGGACACCCACACAAACATGCATTTATCTGAACTGAAGGCAATGCACGTCTCCGCGCTGCTGGAGATGGCCATCGGCCTCGACATCGACAACGCAGCCCGCCTGCGCAAACAGGAACTGATGTTCGCGATCCTGAAGAAGCGCGCGAAGCAGGGCGAACAGATTTTCGGCGACGGCGCCCTCGAGGTGCTGCCGGACGGCTTCGGCTTCCTGCGTTCGCCGGACGCCAGCTACATGGCCTCGACCGACGACATCTACATCTCGCCGTCGCAGATCCGCCGGTTCAACTTGCATACGGGTGACTCGATCGAAGGCGAAGTGCGTACGCCGAAGGACGGCGAGCGCTACTTCGCGCTGGTCAAGGTGGACAAGGTCAACGGCGAGTCACCGGAAGCCTCGAAGCACCGCATCCTGTTCGAAAACCTGACGCCGCTGCACCCGAACGAGCCGCTGCGCCTCGAGCGCGACATGAACGGCGCCGAGAACATCACCGGCCGCATCGTCGACCTGATCT